>CEUY01028132.1_pt1 | contig 90697 bp, 76 predicted proteins | sample 361481 | NCBI WGS metagenome assembly CEUY01 (sample SAMEA2622737, study PRJEB7988) | marine metagenome | isolation source: saline water (ENVO:00002010), including | reverse complement strand
TGGCTTTGACGGGGGAATTGTATGAGGTGTGGGGCGAGTAGTTACTTTCAGAGAATCTTGTAAAAACATTAATGTCTGAAAAAACCTCATTATTTAGCGATAAGTCGATCAATCAATTCCAAAAGCCTGCAGACTACCTTTTGATGATTAGAGATCGAAAGACAAATAAAGTCAGAGGGTTAGCATTAAGCCTATCTGATACGGCTACCATGAAAAATGCATTAAATACGAAGTCTTCAAGCAAGGATAAATATGACATCGTATTATTGGATAAGCTTGGCAACATTGAGCATAAAGGTAACACTCAACTTCAAGACAGTGATATTGACCAGAATGATGCGATACAGAAGCTGATAATGCAGATTAAAGTACTCAATGCACCAGTGTTGCATCGACTAGAGCTTAATATTCCTGAGAACAAGCAACTCAATCTTTGGCTTAAGGAAGGCACCCCAAGTATTCAGCAAGCTAAAGCTCTGATTGTGAGGAGTTTTCTGATATAAAGTTATTAAAATCTGTAAGTTTAGGCATGCCTAAACTTACAGATCACATCACCTTTTTGTACAACAGCTGTATTCTCAAAAAAGAGGTCTTCAACAATCATATCGAAAGGCGCTTTAATCGTATTGAACATCTTCATAGCTTCAATAATATAAAGTGTCTCTCCTTTCTTAATTAATTGGCCAAGTGTTATAAATGCTGGTTCCCCTGGTGCAGACTGACCATAATAAACACCGCTTTGTGGAGAGCGAATTTCACCATCACCCTGCTCAACTGGCGGGTCAAGAATAAGCTCAGCTGACGGCGTTATCTGTAAACTTGTGAATACCTCAGGCTGAATTTTCTCTATGATTTTAAAATCAGCTAAAAGATGTTTAAGCTTTGCTAATGAAGAGCTATCAATACAGCCAGGAAACGGCCAAAGTATTGCGTTATCACCTGTTAAAGCCCATGCAATAACACGGTGCGGATTAAGTTGCGCTAACTGCAACTCATTCAAATGAAGTTGTAGGTGCGCTGCGAGTACCAAATATTGACCTGCCCAAGCAGTCGAAAATACCGCAGGTGCATGCCAATGACTTTGCCTTGCCTGTATGACTGACAACATACCAATTAAGGCTTCTCTATTCAGCTCAACATAGCGACCTGCAATATCCATTAAATTTAAAACATGCAGCATTTGAGCAACACATGCATCAAACGAATGCCCAACAACAAGGCTTAAAGCTAGGTTAGAGTCATATGAGCCTGAAATAAAATATGGCATTGGATAATCAGTATCTGGGTTTAACCTCGATATACCTTGATCATCCCGTATTTCATGGGCATGAGATTGTGACCAGCTTTCAATAAGGCCACCAGGTGCAGGTTTTAGCGCCTTATTCATTGCATTTATTCGAACTTCAAGACTATGATTATGTTTTGGCACCAACTCAGGTTCAGGTAAATCATGCCCATAGACAGCAAGTAAAGCCATCACATGAATTAAATGATCAACATAGATCGTTTGCTCACCAAGAGAAAACCTTAAACCATAAAGCAATTCAGAAACGCGATGCTCGACCTGCAACCGTGTGTTCATTTCCATAAAGAAATGCCGTTGATCTTGTGTATTCACAATAGCTTCGTAGGTTGAAACTGAATCAAGCCCTACTGCTCTTCCAAACTTGATCGCATCTGCCTGTAAGGCTTCCAGCGTTTCTAAATCTTGGCCTTTAAGCGTGGCTTCACTCAAAGAAAATTCAATTAACTTTTGTTCATGCCTTTGAATTGAGCAGTCTCGACCACCTAAGGCAACACACCAACGACCATTCCCAATCAATTGCACTTCCCAGTGTCTAATTGATTCAATATTTAATTCTATAACGCAACTCTTGTTAGATAACGTGCTATTTGCATTACTTTCGATCCACACACTTTGAAGCGCTTCTTTAATGTGTTCCTCGGTGGTTCCAGGAACAATAACTCGTTGGCCCTTGCCACCGCCACCATAAATGGCTTTAATACGAATTGAATAGGTCGGAAATTCTTTCCATAACTTGAAGAGACTAAACAGAACAGCTTGAATAACCCATTTGTCATCCACCAGTTGTTCATGAGCATTAAGGCCATTTTCAACTTTTCGCTGTAACTGCTGCAGAATTTGGTCGTAGCTTTGCCCGTCAAAGCCTTGATGCTTTTGACTCCATTTTTCCGCCATCTTGCTGCTGAAAGAAAAATACTCAAAGTCATCGATCGCCATGTCTTGCATCATATAAGCTAGACCTAGCAATGCATTTTCACCAGGAACACAGGATGCACCAACAGACTTTGCTGTAATCTTTGCTTTATCTTTAGCACCAGCTTTTTCACTCACGGAAGCACTTGGCCCAATAAAGTACAGACCGGCATTTTGCACTGCTTTTGCTAGCGCTGGGTTTTCAGAAAGAAAGCCATAACCAGCAAATACACTACGGTAACCTTCTTGCTTACAAATGGCGAGAATAGCATCTAAAAAATCATGGATTGATTCATTGTGGGGAATATAATCATCAACTATATGCACATGACAATTCTCAGGTAAACACTTTAATTCTGGTGCTTGCGCATATGGGTATGCATAAGCATCTTGTCGCGATAAAAGGATACCCATTTTTTTAACATGAAGAGACTTAAAGACTTCTACTGCTTCAAGTCTCACAGGGCCGCGACCAATAATTAATGGATTTAATCCTTCTAAAGGATATGTTTTTTGATTTAATTTCACACCATACCCCTCTAGAAAAACTCACGCTGTAAAGAAGTCATAGGGCCTGGACTGTATCCTTGCCATAAACGATTTAAATGCCGAATAAATGTAGATCTCATCGCTAATGGATCTAACATATCTGACACAGCACCTAATCGTACTGCCTCATGGGCATTTAAAAACTCATGAGTATAACGGGCGTACAATTCATCAAGAGCTTGGCTACGAGCCACAGTGTCTTGGCTCTCTTCGAAAGCATTTTCTATTGCTTTAATCTCTTGTTTATAAACAAAGGCTGCGCCAGCTGTTCCCATCACTGCAATACGTGCAGTGGGCAGTGCAAAGACAACATCTGCCCCTGTTGAATAATTATTAAAACTAGCATAGGCGCCACCAAATGCATTTCGAACAACGCATAACATTCGTGGTACTCGCAAATCTACAATAGCATCGAGCATGGCTCGACCTGCCTGTACAATTCCCCTCTTTTCTTGCTCAGAGCCAGGTAAAAAGCCTGTAGTATCCTCAAGAAAAAGTAAAGGAATATTATAGAGATTACAAAAACGAATAAAACGTGTGGCCTTATTCGCTGCATCACAATCAATCTGGCCAGATAAAAACGCAGAATTATTAGCGACGACGCCAGTAACAAGGCCATCTAAACGAGAAAAAGCACACACCATATTTTGTGCGCGCTGTGGTTGAAATTCAAAAATTGCACCGTGATCAACAAAACCTTGAATTAAAATTCGAATATCAAAGGGAGTATAAAAACCTGATGGCGAATTTAGTGTGTGACGCAGCAAGTGCTCAATACTCGAGCATTCACGGTTTTGGGGATCTGATGTACTCACTCGTGCAGGCGCAACATCAGATGAGGATGGGATGTATTGTAGAAGCTGAATCACTAAATTAAGAGCATCATATTCTGTCTCTACGGCGAAATCAGTGACGCCAGTGGCTTGATGTGTTGCAGGGCCTCCAAGCTCATCAGCAGTAATCTGTTCACCTAACACACGCCGCACAACATCCGGCCCTGTGAGCCCATAAAAGGTGTTTTGTGGTTGAATCATAAAGCTGCCTTGACGAGGCAAATAGGCGCCACCACCAGCATTAAAGCCAAACATGGTCATAATACTTGGTACTCGACCACTAATATCTCGTAAACCTTTAAATGCTTTGGCATAACTTTCAAGACCACCTACACCAGCAGGTATAAATGCGCCAGCCGAGTCATTCAGACCTACCACAGGGATACCCAGCTTACCAGCCATGGCTAAAAAATCCGCTAGTTTACGACCGTTGTTAGCGTCCATTGAGCCTGCACGCTGCATAAAGTCATGGCCATAAATGGCAACCTCGCGACCATGAATATCACCAATAGCGGTTACTATTGAAGCACCATCCTCGTGATCTCCAAAGTTACGCCAATACAGATCATACTGCCCATCTGTAAGGTATGATAAACGTTCCCAGACGCTGAGCCGCCCTTTGGAATGCTGCCGTTCTAAGGCATGTGCCGTTGAGGTCTGAGGTGTATCTTGCAGCGTCTGCATCTCTTGCAGCAACTTGTCGTAAAGACTTGTCATGCCTAATCCTTGTGCTTTAGCGCTCCCTTCATGGAGACTTTATTTTAATTGTGTTGGACTTGACAGCACCTTGAGTGGCGCTGCCTTCACACATTTAATCCCGAGCGTATTCATCCTCTAAAATTTGAGCCAGTGTTTCAAATGACATTGCATGACCGTAGAGCAAGCCTTGCTGGTGATGACAGCCAAGCTCACTTAACATTTCAGCTTGAGACATTGATTCAACTCCCTCAGCAAGCATATCTAAACCAAGAGACTCAAGCATGGAAAGCATGCCTTTCAGAAGTGTTTGGGTGCGTGGTTGATCTAAACGTTGTATAAAACTTTGATCAATTTTAACGCCATCAATGGCGAGTAAATCTAAATAACGTAAGCCAGAATACCCAATACCGAAATCATCAACCCATACTTCACTACCACCTTCTCTTACGCGGGCAATAAATTGGTGAAGCAACGACATTCTGTCAATAAAATCATGCTCAGTAATTTCGAAATGGATATAGGGCAAAGCGCCTTGCTTTTCAAGAGAAATAATAAAATCAATAATATCTTGCTCAGCAAAAAGCTGGGCGGATAAATTTAAATGAAAAACAACGCCAAAACGTTGACCTAAATCTAGAATCTGATGTAAGTGTTTAAAGATAAGCCGAAGATCATTGTGTTGAATAATGCCTAGATCACTCGCAGAGGCAATAAACTCGCCAGCGGGCAAAATACCCCGTGTTGGGTGATTCCACCTCAGTAGTAATTCTGCACCTATACAACGGCCTTTGGCATTGTCGTAAAGCGGCTGTGCCTGATAGATAAACTGTTCATCAGCCATGGCTTTATATAATTCATTTTTATTGAATAATGCTGAACGAGCTTGCTGCTTTAAAATCATTTCATACATAAAGACATTACGTGTATCCAACGATTTAGCCGCAAACAATGCAGAACCAGCCGCCCGTAACACTTCATTAGCACTCATTAAATGCATAGGTTGCGATGAGTCATGCAGTTGCAAAGCAACACAGCCAATATGACAGGCTTGATGCTTAATTTCTTTTATTTTATGTGCAACAGCATCCTTAACAGAGTTCTGAATTTGCTCAGCAAATAAATCCGCACAGTATGGCGTTTGCTGTAATACTTTTAAGATAAAAAACTCATCACCACTAAAGCGTGCAATATAATCTCGATCTGTCACTAATCCGCCAAGAACTTTGGCCACAACTTTTAAAACACGATCACCCGCAGCGAGACCAAGGGCTTCATTGACCTGCCTGAAATCATCCAAATCCAATGCAAACACATAAGCATCTTCATTTTCTGCTAGCCCATTTTCATAATTCGCCTGCAAATAAAATTGCTCTAGTTTTGTTTTAAAGGACTCGCGATTACCAAGACCTGTAAGAGCATCCGTATCACCAATGACCTTTCGCTTGAGACTGTGCTGCAATTGAGTGAGTTGCGCCTCAAAAAAGATCCCCTGCAAAGCTCGTGACCATTGCTTAGCGAGCTCAGGATGCGGCTCATGACCAACAAATAAACCACGGGCATCATTTTTAATATATTTATAACCCAGCAAAAACTGAAAATCAGTATTGAAAATAGAGGCGTATTCACTGCCTTGCATATCAGACGTCATCAAAGATAATGGTATAAAAACAAGTTGCTGCAGTGGTAAATAGGTAGTTTCTGGCCACTCAGGGTCCACATGATTTTGACAAAAAATCTCTTCTGGCAAAATAAGACTTAAACGACTTTTTTCTGTTACGCTTAACTCTAAGCCTGCTGAACTCACTTGACCACCCCAATTGAGTTCAGCTGCATCTAAGCCAAAAATATGAATAAAGCGCTGTAAAAAATCCTCACGCCAATGGTCATCATAAGATAATTGCTGTTTTAACCAACTGCAAATATCATTAAAGTTTTTATAGCTTGCCTCTATTTCATCAAGACTCTGTTGTGTTTGCACTTGCCGTATAAGCGCAGCTCTTGATTCACGATGACGCTTTAATTCATGAATAGAGTGCAAATCAATATCAGAGGAAACATCTTTACCTGTAAGTTGTTTAAACTCATTTTTTAAGTAGCACCAATACTCTTTCACTTGCTGGTCATCAAGGGTTGACATAGTACCAACATATGGTGACTCACGCAGAAAGCCAACCCCGTGTTCATAGGCCGCTTTGGATTCTTGAGCTATATTCTCCCGCCCTCGATCGGCCTGTGTAATAAGGATGCCATCAACCCATTCAAGCACCCCTTGCTTCATACCTTGCATATCATCACCTGCACCAGGTGTGGTCAACCAAAAAAACAGGTCAACACTTTGAGCCAACTGAAATTCGATCTGCCCTGAGCCTAAACTTTCTATCAGGATAATGTCGTAGCCTGCCAACTCACATAATTGAACAGCAATAGGTGTCGCTTTTGAAATACCACCAGTGTGCAAACCACTTGGTGTTGTACGCACGTACACCTGCGGATACTGAGTCAATTGCTGCATCCGTACAGCATCACCCAGTAAGCTACCGCCCCTGATAGCCGATGATGGGTCTATAGTTAAGACCGCTAATTTATAATGATCTTCAGCAATTTTGCAGCCAAGACTATTAATAAGCGTTGATTTTCCTGCGCCAGCTGCGCCAGCAAAACCAATACGAAAAGCAGTTCGAGTTACGAGAGTGCTCGCAAGTTCAATGACATTTTGCACAAAAAAACGTTGCGCCGGATGTCGACTTTCAGCACACGAAATAAGTCGAGCTAAAGTTCGTCTATCACCCTTAATTAATTGCTGCGCAAATGTGTCTAAACTCCACTTCATTGATCACCACTTAATCGGTCAAAAACAGCTTCTGCTGCATCAATAATGCTTGTGCCAGGTGTTGCTATATATGTTACACCTACATCTAATAAGGCTTGGTGATCCTGGTCTGGAATAACGCCACCAACAACTACTTGTATATCCTGAATGCCTTGTTCTTTCATAAGTTGCATTAGTTCTGGCACTAAAGCGGAGTGTCCGCCAGCTAATGTTGATACACCAATAATATGGACATCCATATCAATGGCCATGCGCAACACTTCTTCTGGCGTTGTAAATAAAGGTGATAAATCCACATCAAAACCTAAATCGACAAAACCTGCCGCAATCACCTTGGCACCTCGATCGTGGCCGTCTTGGCCTAATTTAGCAACAAGAATCCGTGGCTGTCGCCCTTCTTGCTGGGCAAACACCTGAATACGATCGACTAAGTCTTGCCATCGAGGATCTTGCTTATAGCCTTTATTAAATATCCCTTGCACCTGTGTAACCTTCCCTTGGTAACGACCGTACACCTCTTCAAGCACAAGACTCATTTCCCCAAGTGTTGCTCGTGCACGAGCAGCAACGATTGCAACTTCAAGCAAGTTTGCCTGAGGATCAGAAGCGGCTTGACGTAAAAGCGCAAGAGAGGCCATCACTTGCTTCTCATCACGCTGTTTTTTTACTTGTCTAAGCTTGTTCTTCTGCTGTTCCAACACTTCATGAGTGTCTATGGATAAAACATCAATTGGGTCTTCTGATTCATTTTGATATTTGTTGACACCAATAATTGGCTCTTCACCTCGATCTATTCGAACCTGACGCTCTGCCGCCGCTTGTGCAATACGTCGCTGAGGCAAGCCAGACTCAATGGCCCTTAACATACCGCCAGCACTATCAATTTCAGCCATTAATTCTTTTACTTTTTCACACAGGTCGTGAGTTAAACTTTCCATCATATAAGAACCACCAAAAGGGTCCATTGTATGGAGAATGTCGGTTTCCTCTTGCAACACAAGCTGCGTATTTCGGGCAATACGAGAGGAAAATAACGAGGGCAAGGCTAAGGCTTCATCAAAAGCATTTGTGTGTAAGGACTGAGTCCCACCAAACACCGCAGCCATAGCTTCTATCGTTGTTCTGATAATATTGTTGTAAGGGTCTTTTGCAGTTAACGACCAACCTGATGTCTGACAATGAAAGCGCATCATGCAGGATTTATCATCTTGAGCACCTAGATCTCGCATAATTTCAGACCAAAGCAATCGAGCAGCTCGAAGCTTTGCCACCTCCATTAAGAAGTGAAGTCCTATACCAAAGAAAAATGATAAACGTGGTGCGAAGTCGTCAATTTTTAACCCTTTGGCAAGAGCATGACGAACATAAGCTCGGCCGTTGGCAAGTGTATAGGCCAGCTCTAAAGCTGCATCAGCACCTGCTTCTTGAATATGATAACCAGAAATAGAGACTGGGTTAAACTTCGGCATGTGATCTGTGGCATAGGCAATAATATCCTGCACGATACGCATTGATGGCTCAGGCGGATAAATATAGGTATTGCGAACCATAAATTCTTTTAAAATATCATTTTGAATTGTACCCGCAAGTACATCTGGGCTAACACCTTGCTCTTCTGCAGCCACGATATAAAAAGCCATAACCGGCAAGACAGCACCATTCATCGTCATGGACACTGACGTTGTATCAAGGGGAATACCATCAAACAGGATTTTCATATCCTCAACAGTATCAATGGCCACCCCTGCTTTACCAACATCACCAGAAACCCGAGGATGATCCGAGTCGTAGCCTCTATGGGTTGCCAAATCAAATGCAACGGAGATACCCTGCTGACCAGCCTCCAAATTAGCGCGATAGAAAGCGTTGGACTCTTCTGCGGTAGAAAAACCAGCATATTGTCGGATCGTCCATGGTCTACCAACGTAGCCACTTGGCTGAACACCACGAACAAAAGGATGTTGACCTGGAAAAGAGTGTTGAAAGCCTCGCTCATCTAAATCAGATGGTGTGTACAAAGGCTTAATAGTGATACCCTCTTGCATCTGCCACTGACAGGCTTCAAGGGTTGCTTTCATTTGTTTTTCGAAAGACTTTTGCCATACTTTGGCTTGCTGCTCTAAATCTTCTTTTTTCATAATTGTCCTAAACCAGCGCCATTGATAACGCCTTATTCTTATAATAGTAAGGTTTTGTACCCACTATTATTTATCATGGCCTTATGTGAGGAAAATGTGTTTCCGATCAAAAGAAATTCAATAATGCAAAATAAGTCTAATAAGTAATCATAACTGGTGTTTATAAGCGTCGAATTGATTGAAATTTACCTTCTGGTGAAAATTCAATCTCAAAAGCCCCTTGCACACCGTCATGAGTAATATAGGGCCGAATAAGATCCACAGGAAATTGAACTCGACGCCCATCCAACGCAAGCGCATTAACGTTATGAGCACCACCAGCGTACCAACGAAGCATTTCGTCTCGATTAATATTGAGATTAACTCGAATCAGAGGCATAGACAGAACCCTTAAGATCTTGAATTTTCGATACTATAAGAATAGCAAGTGGCACAGATTTCGCCCTCTATTGTTCCTCCAAAACAGCGTTTGTTGAATAAAATCAACAGATTCGCCTTCTCAATGGTGACCTGAGCGTCATATTTGTATATGATGCTGTTCATGCGTACACAAGAATGCGCTTTAGGCTGCAATACTTGGTGCAATAATGACATTATCCGAACGAGTCACTAAGGAGATCGACATGGGTTTTTTAGCAGGTAAAAGAGCGTTTATCGTTGGTGTTGCCAATGACAGCTCCATCGCTTTTGGTATTGCAAAGGCGATGCGTCGTGAAGGTGCAGAGATTGCTCTAACATTCCAAAACGAAAGACTAGAAAGAAAAGTACGCTCTTGCGCTGAGCAAGTTGATTGCGACATTCTTCTTCCTCTTGATGTTAATGACGATGCTGCAATTGAGTCAGCAGTTGCTGAACTTCAAAAAACATGGACAGACGGTATTGATATTCTTGTTCATGCTGTAGGCTTCGCACCTCGTGAAGAACTCCAAGGTGATTACCTTGAAGCATCCACACGTGAAGGTTTCAAAATCGCTCACGAAACAAGCGCGTACAGCTTCGTAGCTCTATGTAAAGGCTTCAAAGACATGCTTGTACAACGTCAAGGTACAGCTCTAACGCTTTCTTACCTTGGTGCGGACCGTATTGTGCCTAACTACAACGTTATGGGTCTTGCAAAAGCAAGTCTTGAAGCAAGCGTTCGTTACCTTGCTGGTTCACTTGGCCCTAAAGGCGTTCGTGTAAACGGTATCTCTGCTGGTCCAATCAGAACTCTTGCTTCTGCTGGTATTTCTGACTTTAAGAAAATGTTGAAGAAAAACGCTGCTCAAGCACCTCTTCAACGTACAGTTACACAGGAAGAAGTTGGTAACACAGCTGCATTCCTCTGTTCTGACCTTGCTTCAGGTATCACGAGTGAAATCGTATACGTAGATGCTGGCTACAGAAACTCAGCAATGTCTTCTGAAGATTAATTACATCTAAAAGACATCAAGCATGCTTTCAGGATGAAGGCAGCTAAAGCTGGACTACTCCATGTTTTAAAACAGGAGTAGTCTTTCTTTTTTCATGGAGGTCACATATAAAAACATAGAGAAATAAAAAGATGGTTATTCGAAACACCACTCAATCAGCTGCACAAGCAGCAATTCCTGTTCATTTGAACCAAACACCTGTAGAAAATACCAGCCTCTTCTCTCGCGTTCGAAGACACTCCAGCTCTATGAGAAATGCATCGGCAACATCAAGGCTCGCAGTTTCCGCTAAACCATTTCAACAACAAGCCGATGAAGCTTTCAGACTATTGGAAGCTAACCTCAAAAAACAAACAGTTTTTAAAGTCTCTCAAAAAAATAAAGATGCGATCAGCACAATGAAAGCCTGGGCTGCAGATGCTCAAGATCGAGCGCAGTTTGAGAAGCGTCATAAAGCTGCGCAATTTTTAATGAGAAAAGACTGTCGCCTTTCAAATGGCTATCTTAAAATTAGTGGTGGTATCAAAATTATTCCAGAGCACAATTTCGAGCTTCCACCACACCTTCATCTCAGCAATGGTAGCTTAATTGTAGATGATGAAAACCTTGAAGCCCTTCCAGATGACCTTAAAATTGATGGCGCGCTCATTGCTGATAAAACAAAACTTAAATCCCTTGGCAATAAACTCTGGGTCGGCAGTGATTTAAACATTGAAGAGTCCAAAGTTGAACACTTACCGCAGGATCTTCACATTGGCCGAACCCTCAACGCAGGTAAAACCCCGCTGCAAGCATTACCAGAAAAAATGCGCCTTACCGGGTCGTTGTATATCTATGAAACACAAGTAAAACAGCTGCCAAAACAGTTGTATTTAGGACGAACTCTTAATATATCTAAAACTGATATCGATCATTTTCCACAAGATATGACCATTGGTGGCGACATCTATGCCTTCAAGTGCGAAAAAATTAAAGAGCTCCCTCAACACATCCAAAATTTAGGCAAACGTTTTGATTTTAAAATTCGAACAATTGATATTGCCGAAACGAGCATACCTAAAGAACAAATAGCCAGCTTGCCTATTTCTGTAGCAAAAGGTGTTCATTACATTGATACGCACAATATCAAAGAGCACAGAATGCATAAAACCTTAGATGAAGCCATACAGAGCTGGGCTACCGCTACTCGTAAAATTCATATAAGTGCTAAAAAATGGGGATTAAACGCACTGGATAAAGATGAGTTCAACCTTTTCTTATCACGTCTCCATACAACAAACGATGCATTAAACCCAACCTCTCGCGTAAGACATATCGATCGTGTACAAACCCTAATACAGGAGCTTGACCAAAATAAGTTCGATTTCCGCCGCTATGCTTCGGCACAAATACACAATGGATTAGAATCCTGCGAAGACCGAATCATGCACACGCTTAATATATTAGAGCGTCAGATACTCGTGAATAAAGCGCGAGGCTCTAAACATCCAGAACGGGAACTTAAAGAATTATCTAAACAGTTTATGGCTTTAGAGTATGTTCGCAAATCTGCAGACCAACACTGCATTAAAGATGAAGACTCAGATGACGATGACACTCCAAATATCGATGAGATTGAAGTGCATTTATTTTTTGAAGTAAAATGCCGCGAAGCTTTAAATCTGCCAGTTAAAACACAAACGATGAAGTTTGAACGCTTCGCACATGTCCCCCAAGAGGACATTAATAAATGCATAAAAGAAACAAAGGCCAAACTGAGCGATAAAACTTTAGTTAAAGCATATGAAGATAGCTGGGACCCACTACAACAGTTTTATCGTGAAAAAGAACTTAAAGCCCTCAAATGGAAAAACCTTGAAGTAGAACAGCACAATTACACACCAGATGATTGTTGCTTGCTTTCAAGTGAAGAACTGAAAGACATGAAGCAGCCTGTTTTACTCAGAGGAACTCTTTATGATTTAAAAACCTTAGGCACTTTCTGGGTTGATAAAGGCTATGATCCGACAACCACTGTTCGCTTTAGCCTTAAAGATTTAAAAAGACCGGCATAATTGGTCTTGTTAAATTAATGAAATGAGAATTAATAGCATTAAATACGACTCGTGAGTCTTTCTAATAAATTTAACAAAACTAAATAAACGCTTCATAAAAATAAATAATAATGATACAAATATATCATTTTTCAGATAGCTAAACTTTAACCCAAAACCACTATTTTAAGCGGCTTTCAGGTGTTTTTTTAGCCATGATGGATATTAAATATTCATTTCATTTTCACTTTCTTGACTTGATATATTCAATCAGTAATAGTGGAAATAGAAGTACAAAAAAAGAAGTGGTTTAATTGAACGTTTCACATCCACCTGCATAGATCGAGCTCTTATGAATACTTTAGAAACAGTACTCCAGCATGCGGAACAGCATTGCAAAAGCCACGGTGCAAAACTAACCCAGAAACGTAAGCTTATTCTTTCAAGCTTACTGGATTCTGGTAAAGCAATGTCTGCCTACGAAATAGTCAGCTATTGTAAAGAGCATTATAACGAAGATATGCCAGCAATGTCTGTGTACCGTATTCTTGACTTCCTAGAAGATGAATTGCTTGTGCATAAACTCAACATTGCTAACAAGTACGTTGCCTGTTCACATATCACTTGTGCTCATGCACATGAAGTACCGCAATTTTTAATTTGCAATTCATGTCAAAAAGTACAAGAAATTGGTATTGATAAAGCCATCGTACACACCCTCGAAGACAATATTTCAAATGCTGGCTATAAACTCCTCAGCCAACAGTTTGAACTTAATTGCTTATGTGATGAGTGCAGTCATAAAGTTGAAGACTAAATCAAAAAAGGCTGCAGTTTGCAGCCTTTTTTGAACCGAACACCATCACCTTAACCAGTATCAAAATCTGTATTAAGCTGAGTGGTTAATATCCCCTTAAACACATCAAAATCATTGCACTTTAACAACTCTTCAAAGGGTTTATCATACACATTTAAGGCTTGATTGCATGTGCGAGCTGAAAAAAGTTCGGGTTTAAAACCGCCTTTATCATCAGGTAATGCTTTTTGTAATTGTATGCGACAAACCTCAGGGGGTACCGTCACATAGGCACTTCCAAAAATAAGCCGTGTTATGTTTTCGACATCCGCAGCGGTACATTCTTTTAATAAACGATCCACCCACCCCTTAAAAGGTTTTTGCAATGACTTTAAATCGTCATTGACAAGAATAGGAATTTGCTTCAGTAAGCCTCGTAAGTCTTGAGTACCGCAAAGCTGATCAATAAATGTTTTTTCTTTTTGGCTCAGGGGCATACCCGCCTGAACCATAGCTTCAGCCATAACAAGATATGGCTTCACTGTTGAAGCAAAATACTCTTTTAACTCCGTGGAAGATAAGCTTTTAATATATTGTTGGTTGACCTTATTCTTTGTATTAGGGTTAATATCCTGCATAAGCTTTATAACAGAAGAGTTCGAGAGCTTCGCAAGTTTATTAATAAAGGAGATGCCCTCTTTATCAAGCACTTTAAGTGAAAGATACAATTGTTTAATAAAGCTTTCAGAAAGTCTATGCCCTATTGCAGCATCAGAGATCGCTATACGACCAAACAGTAACCCAAGATCATGAGCCTGAGCCTGACTCGTATCCTCTTTAAGATTATATTCACTGCCATTAGGGGTTTGTGTCAAAGAAAATGGGCCTTGTGGATTTTTCAAGATCTGTAAAAAAGCTTGCTCAAAACCTTGCCTAGTTATACCACCACCATCAACACCTGGCTCATTTGGATATTCCATTGTAAATGGCTGTCGAGGCGTTTGGCGCAGCACTTTCAAAATATCTTCTGCTTCTTTCCCTTTATGAATTGGAATAAGAATGACATTTTCACCACGAAGTTGAGCTGCTTCATTTTGCTGACCATAGCTGGGTACATGATCAATACGATCAAGAGCTGCCATTGCAGCATATTCATCCATCATATCGAACACTAAGCCACCCATTGGGGCTTGAGCAGCAGCTGGATCAGAAGAACATGTAACAACAACTTGCGGCCTCACTTCAGACAACACTGGTCGCTCTTCATACACCTGCTCATCAAGGGTGCGATTCATTTCTTCATCTGCAAGCCGCTCATCATCACTTGTCAGGGAAAAAGCACTCAGATTGAAAGGCGAAACAGGAATAAGTTGCTCAAGATGCTGAGAAGTGAAACCAGCAGCCTGCTGGGGAGGTGTTCGCAACTCTTGATGCTGAGAACGGACAACACTATCAGATGCAGCTCTAGAAGAGTTAATGGTGTTCAAAAGTTGCTGCTGCCCACGAGCACGCGTATGAGTGATGCGTTCACGTGCATGATCAAGCTGATCAACAAAACGATTTATAAGAGTCATCTCTATGCCTATTTTTCTTGTATTGTGTTATTGGCTGTCATAGTACCTTAGATAAGTATCTACTGCATTAACCAGCCCTCCTTTGTAGCCCCTACAACACTCTTTTTTAACGCTTTTTTTACGATTATCTATACCCATATGAACAAGTATTTGTGTTTGCGGACTTTAAAGCTCAAAGAAAGCTCAAGTTATCGAAAATATCAAAGGATTGTGGAAGATATAGTCAAAAAACCATTGACAAGACAAATGTTACACTGCATCATTACCAAAATTGATACATAACATCATTTAGCCCACATAACTGAATTAGAAAAAACTATGGTTGAAGCGCTTAATAGAACAACATCAAACTTTGGGATAAGTCAAAATGATGAAGATCACTATGATCGATCATCACTGCGCAATATCGTTTCTTTAAAAGATTCCAGTATTCAGCCACAAACAAACCCTGGTCTTGCGCTTATTAAAAGCGCACTTGATAAAACCCAAAAACGTCTCGATTACAACAACAAAAAGCTTGGAATCATGCCAGATGATGCTGAGCGTATTGATGTTGTAACTCGATTGGAAGCTCGCAAAAAAGAGCTTGAGCAATTACCACATATTCTCAAACACACTGGCGCAGAATTCCTTGGGTTTAATGGTTGGATGACCGAAAAGCATGCTCGTCTTGATGGACATGGGCATCATAATCACCTACACCAAAACAACCACAGTCATCCACACAACCACGCCTGGAATCATTCCCACAACCACGAGCATAATCACGACCATAGCCACATAGCAGCTGTTGAAGACACTATCAAACAAGATAGAGGCAAAAGCCAATTTGAGTCATACACCATCAAAACCAAAGATGGCCAGATAGAAACTCACCCAATGGAAAGCCGTATCGCTCGTCTAGCTGGTGACGAAGTTGATCTGGTTCAACAAAAGCTCAGCCATGGAGACCATAGCCATAACATTTGGAGTACAGAGTCTCTTAAAGATGTTGTCAACAAAAGCCTTAACCTGCAAATGGGTGAAGATGAAGAAGGCTGCCCTTGCTGTGTAGCAGGTTTGGACTTTGATGAATTTGCCGCGGCTTTGAAAGAAGTGTCCGGCTCAGCAGAAGGCCACGAACAACTTGCATCTGTAGCACCAATGGATACCGCTCAACACTGGGGGGTTATTCTAGGTATTGCCGCACCACTTGGTTTAATTGGTCTTGCAGCATCAATACGAAATGTTAAAGGCACCATCAGCAGTAAACAAAGCCTGAAAAAAATTATTAAAGGGATTGAAGAAGATATTGCGCGAGCGCAACAAGAAAATCGCTTGGAAGATGCACAAAAACTGAAAGCTTTTAGAAAATGTTTAAAGTATTCAAAGTTTGATATGAACTTTAACCTCTGTGTACCAGGCATTATTAATGGCCTCTCTTCCACCTTAGTCCTGAGCACAGCGGTCTTTTCTCACCCATTTGCATTGCCGGTTATCGGCCTTTATGCAACTGGGCAGTTAGCTCGAAATACCTACGACTTTGCACGTATTATGTCGCAAAAAACTGAGTTTAAAGCAACAGATTCAATTGAGGTGATTGAAGGCAAACAAAAAGTAGCTCAAATCAATAAATCGAAAAAACGTTTTTACGCTTCGAACGCTACAGGCTTTGCTGCCTTTGCTGCTGGCGCAGTGATTACCTTTTTATCCGTACCAGCCATAGGCGTCTTTGGTGCAGGTGCTGCAACACTTCCTATTGGCCTTGCACTATTAACAGCAGGTGCATTAGCTACTGGTATTAGTAATAATATTTGGCCACGTAAATTTAAACCTCGTAATGGTGATTTAGGCATCAATCGCAAAGACATTCAATCACCAGATCATGCACTTGAATTGATCCAACAACGTCGACGAGATAAAAAGATTATTCAAACAGGCATGCCTTTATTCAAGCACTCAAAACGACATACAAAACGATGGTTAAAATTCTTAACAGCACTGCCTGAATTCAAAGACTTTTTACCAAAGAAAGTTGCTGCACCTCTATCAACATGGAGTCACAAGCTTATTCCATTTTTGCCTGAAACAGGGGCCAAAGCCAGTAAGAAAAAACATCACACAAACTTGAACCTTGCTAAAAACTTACATGCTGATGATGAAAAATCATTTGAATTACTCGGCGCTCGTATCCAAGTTTTAGAGAAGCTTACAGAACACCCTCATCAAGATATTAAAGCAATGGACCAACACCAGCGTATGGAGCACAGCTGGACATTACTGCGCAAGCTTGGTCTTGAGAAAGAGCTTGTCAAACTTTGGATTAACGAAGGCTTTATTAATGGCGGTGACGCTGTAAAACCGAATAACGAATGCCAGCCTGGTGAAAAGCATGATCATGGTCACGACCATGCAGACCATACTCATCACGAAGGTCATAGCCATGACGATGGTGAGCACCATCATCACGAACTTAAACTGGCTGATCAACCAGGTATGCAAGTCACTGAAAATTGGGCCCGCTTCAACTTTAAAAAGTTCTTACATGAGGCAAGCCCTGAGCAAAAGAAGGCATTTAATGCGGCAACAGATTTCTTAATTTTCTATCAACATGAAAAACGCCTGCGCTACCAGCAATATGGTTTGAATGACTACTACTGGCAGCTTAAGAAAACCCAAGGGGCATAAAGCGCTTTTTAAAAGTCATAAAACTTGCATTTTAGGGAAAATGAACAAAAGTATAGGCTGTCTATATTAAAAAATTCATTTCCCTATGCAAGGATGCTTACTATGAAACACATCATTACCACTCTTCTTATTGGCTTGGCCTCTCCAGTATTTGCATCTATCCATCCAATGATGCTCGCACAACAAGACACCAATACTGCGATCAAAATTAATAAGGGTGAAAATGCAAAGTTTAATTCATGGGAAAAAGACATGACAGGTGCTATTTCGAAATATGATTTTGAATCAATCGATACTGATTTAAAATTTATTGATGTTGATGTGAATAAGGATGGCTATGTCACACCTGAAGAAATGCAGGATGCAATGAAGAAACAGGCTGAGTAATCAGCCTGTATTTCGGTTAGACTTGTTTACCGTCAAGGAATTGGGTGGTCATATCAGGTGCTGTCAGGGCTTTATCTGCAGGTGGCTGAAGCAACCCTCCTCCAGTCATGGTATTAGCATGGAGCTCTTCACCATTGACTTTAAGCGAGCGTGTTACCACGTTAACCTCTACTGGCTTAGCATCAGCCTCTCCTGTTAGCTGTTGGCGTACCTGCTGCGCCATTTGCGACAAGGCGGTTTTCAATGCACGGGCATCTCCCATACTTGTCCCCATAATTGAAAAAGGCTGATCTTTCACATGTGTTAGCATAGCTTTTAAAGGCTCTGGCTGCGATTCAGCTGCAACTTCATTCTCAAATCGATCAACAATATTATTTTTAATCTCTTGCAACTTAGGCCCTGGCAATGCTTCTGCGGGCTGCATAAAGCTTAAATTTACCTGTGTTTTTTCATGAGGAAAAGACATATCCACTTTTGCGACATGAGAATGCAAGAGCGCAGTAGGACTCGACGTGTTTGTAACAGCGAACAAATAGCCTGTCTGCTCAGCTCCTTTTTGAATGACATTAGCAGATGCAACAACAAGCGGTGAACCGCTTGTGTAGACCGCTGATGCGGCATTATGTTGCCCGGATAATTGCTGTACCATACGACTTCCTTTTTTATTAGATCATTTCACTAAGCCTAACTCTTCTCCCCATAAAAACAAAGGGTTGATAACATAATGCCTGCTATCAACCCTTTATGAAAAAAGTATTCGCTAAAATAGACAATTACTCTGGCGACTGATCCGCCAAGAAGAACCATGTGTCCATAACAGAGTCTGGATTCAACGATACTGTATCAATGCCTTGCTCCATTAACCATTTGGCAAGATCAGGATGATCTGAAGGGCCTTGACCACAGATACCAATATACTTGCCTTCCGCCTTACAAGCGTCAATGGCCATCTTGAGAAGCATACGAACAGCTGGATCTCGCTCATCAAAGAGATGCGCAATAATTCCAGAGTCACGGTCAAGACCAAGGGTTAACTGTGTTAAGTCATTAGAACCAATACTAAAACCATCAAAATGCTGCAAGAAGTCTTTTGCTAAAAGCGCATTGGTTGGCAGCTCGCACATCATAATAACCCGTAAGCCATTTTCACCACGCTTTAAACCATTCTCTGCCAGCAAATCAATAACTTGCTCTGCTTCACCAACTGTGCGCACAAAAGGAACCATCAGCTCAACATTTTCAAAGCCCATTTCTTCACGAACAATTTTCATGGCACGGCATTCAAGTTCAAAGCAATCCCTGAATGAGTCAGCAATGTAACGAGAAGCACCACGGTGGCCAAGCATTGGGTTTTCTTCTTCTGGCTCATATAAACGACCACCAATTAAATTGGCATACTCGTTGGATTTAAAATCAGATAAACGTACAATGACTTTCTTCGGAGCAAAAGCTGCTGCGAGTGTAGAAACACCTTCCACCAGTTTTTGCACATAGAAATCAACTGGTGACGCATAACCAGACATTCGACGTTCAACTGTTTGCTTCACATCTTTTGGCAGACTATCAAAGTTTAAAAGTGCTTTCGGATGCACACCGATCATACGGTTAATAATGAACTCTAAGCGAGCCAGACCAATACCAGCATTTGGCAGCATGGAGAAATCAAATGCACGATCAGGATTGCCAACATTCATCATAGTTTTAAATGGCAGATCAGGCATAGAATCTACTGTATTTTGACGAATAGAAAAATCCAAAATACCTTCGTAAATATGACCAACCTCACCCTCAGCGCATGAAGCCGTTACGCTCTCAACACCAGCAAGGACTTTAGTTGCATCACCACAACCAACAATCGCAGGAATACCAAGTTCACGAGCAATAATCGCTGCGTGACAAGTACGACCACCGCGGTTGGTGATAATCGCAGAGGCACGCTTCATAATTGGCTCCCAATCTGGGTCAGTCATATCTGTCACAAGCACATCGCCTGCTTTGACTTGATCCATTTGATTAATATTGCCAATGATTTTTACAGGACCACTACCAATTCGGTGCCCTATTGCACGACCTTCAATCAGTAATTTGCCTTTTTCTTTTAAAAGATAACGTTCTATAGTTGCGGCAGTTGCACGGCTCTTTACTGTCTCTGGTCGAGCTTGCAGAATAAACAACTTGCCAGTATTGCCGTCTTTACCCCATTCAATATCCATTGGGCGATCGTAATGCTTTTCAATAATCATGGCTTGCTGTGCAAGGAACGTAATATCTTCGTCTGTTAAAGAGAACTTCATGCGATCTTCTTTAGACACTTCAACTGTCTCGACAGATTTCCCAGCTTTTGCTTCTTGGCCAAACACCATCTTAATGGCTTTACCACCAAGACTACGACGTAATACCGCTGGTTTGCCTGCTGTAATAGCTTGCTTAGAAACATAGAACTCATCTGGGTTCACCGCCCCCTGTACTACAGTTTCTCCAAGACCATAGCTTGAAGTAATAAACACAGTCTCACGGAAACCTGATTCAGTATCCAAGGTAAACATAACGCCTGCCGCCCCCTCAGAAGCATCAACCATCATTTGAATACCAGCAGACAAAGCAATCACGTCATCAGCATAGCCTTGGTGAAAACGGTAAGAAATAGCACGATCATTATAAAGAGATGCAAAAACTTCTTTTACAGCTTCAAGCACATTCTCAATACCACGAATATTTAAAAATGTTTCTTGCTGACCAGCGAAAGACGCATCAGGTAAATCTTCAGCAGTTGCAGATGAACGAACAGCAACAGCCACTTCACCATCAGCACACATTTTGGCATAAGCCTCTGTGATTCCCTTTTCAAGCTTTGCAGGCATAGGCGCTGCAATAATCTTTTCACGAATAGTACGACCAACTTCAGCAAGCTGTTTTACATTATCAACTTTTAAATCAGCTAATAGTGTTGCAATCTCAGCGCTTAAACCTGTCTCATTTAAAAACTCATGAAAGGCATGAGCAGTTGTTGCAAAGCCATCAGGTACTTGAACACCCATATGAGCTAAGTTAGAAATCATTTCACCAAGAGAAGCATTTTTACCACCTACTTCAGGTACATCTTCTTTAGAAAGCTGAGAAAACCAAATGACGTCGTTATTCAAGGGATATCTCCTTTAAGAATCGGTCTTACAGAATTGAAGTATTTCACCCTCATAAACCAGAGAAGACTTATGATAAGAAACACCTCTTTTCTTATTACAATTAAAAGCTGGCAGATAAATATTAAGTGAATTAAAAACAACCTAAACTGAATAAATCAAACAAATTAGACATAAATAAATATAATTATTTTAATGTCACAGAGCCAAATTACATTAAAGCCAAAATGACTCAGAGCCCTCTATTTATGGCGCATAAAAATATTAAAACGCATTTTGTAAATCTTATACATGATATACTCACTCTGCTGTAAATGACGATAAAAAACAATGACCGAAAAGCCTATTTTCTAAGGAAACCTATTCTATGAAACGCAGCGTATTTTTTATTTCAGATGCAACTGGCATAACAGCAGAAGCTTTAGGCAAAAGTTTATTAAGTCAATTTGAAAGCATTGAGTTTGAGCGAATAACCTTGCCCTATATAGATACTGTGCAAAAAGCACAACAAGCCGTTGAACGAATCAAAAAACAGGCAGAATGGGATGGCGAACGCCCTATCGTTATAGACACCATTCTTAATCAAGAAGTACGTGAAGTTATTAGCACAAGTGGTGCTTATATGGCAGACGTCTTTGGCGCATTCTTACGCCCTCTTGAAGTGGAGCTTAATAAGAAGTCTTCCTATACCGTTGGTAAGGCACATTCCATTGTGAATGATCGACACTATATGGATCGAATTGCCGCAGTTCATTTCGCCCTCGACAATGACGATGGCGCCCGTACAACCCATTATGAGAATGCAGACATTATTCTTTTAGGCGTATCAAGATGTGGTAAGACACCCACTTGCCTCTATCTCGGATTGCAATACGGTATATGTGCCGCTAACTACCCCCTAACAGAAGAAGACACAGAAGAGCTTCGCCTACCTCGTGAACTTGTCCCATATCGAGATAAACTCTTTGGTCTTACGATAGACCCAGAGCGTCTACAAGCCATTCGTCATGAACGACGAGCGAATAGTAAGTATTCATCCCCAAGGCAATGTGAAATGGAAGTACGAGGTGTAGAAGCCCTCTATAACAAAGAGAACATTCCATGGTTAGATTCAACCCATCACTCCATTGAAGAAATGGCAGCACGTATTATGGCCGAAGCTAACATCACAACCCACGTAAAAAAACACCTTTCTGTATAAGCTCATCAACAGGCTACCTCGAAATGAGGTAGTATCTCCGTTTAAGGACACCCATATAAAACCCTCTTAGATTGTTGAGAGCATGGGAGCTCCTCATAGGACACCCACATAACAGATTCAAACCCAAAAGACACAGAATACAGGTGAGACGCTCATGACACAGACATCCCACTGGCCAAAGCTAAAAGGACAGCCACTTCACGTCATCGAATTACCGTACAAGGACACCCACCTTGAAAGAGACAACGCCATAGGTCGTTTTATACATCAACCCAATGACCATTGTTTATGGCTGTCCTCCTGTTGGCCTCATTTTAAAGAAGATGCAGATCGTGACATTATTGCAGGTGGCTTCTCTCATTGGCTTATCGCCCCCTCAGATAAACCAGATACCCACTTATTACAGACCATTGAAAATGGACAGCCACAGACACTTCATGAAACTCAAGGTCTGCCACAAGCGTGGATGCTAGAACAGCTTTATCGTGACCTCCCTAAAGACAATGCGAACAAGGACACCCATCGTATCGCCTTGCCTGGTTGGTACGGCGGTTTGTCTTACCCCTATGCTGATCACCTCACAGGATTAAAAACACCCACTCAAAGAAGCACCTGGCCTGATGCAATGCTTGGCTATGCCTCATGGGTGATTACATTAGATCATTTAAAAAAGACAGCCACTTTAGTGACGAACAACAAGGACACCCACCTTAACTCGAACCTAAACAAAGCATGGGTGTCCTCTTTAGAAAATCAGGCACACCTCCCTACAATTGACCTTAAACCATGGGAATCATTGACATCTGAGAAAGAGTACATGCAGTCCTTCCATTGCATACAAGATCATCTGAATGCAGGTGATACCTATCAGGTTAACTTTACTCAATGTTTTGAAGCGCCTTATACAGGACACCCATTAAGTGTGTTCCTCCAGCTGAAGCAACAAAGCCCAAGCCCATATGCCGCGTACTGGTATACGCCTTATGGTGAAGTCTCAAGCCAGTCCCCAGAGTTACTGCTGAAGATTCAAGATAAGAATCAACAAGGACAGCCATCCTATAACGCTATAACCAAGCCAATTAAGGGCACCACACCTAGAGGTACAACGCCAGAAGAAGATCAACAAGCAGCAAAAGAGTTAGCGGCTTCCGATAAGAACCGTGCAGAGAATTCAATGATTGTTGACCTCTTACGAAATGACTTATCTAAATCAGCCATCCCAGGCTCAATGAAAGTCAATAAGCTTTGCGCTATAGAGAGCTTCGCCCATATCCATCATTTGGTGAGTGAGATTCAAGTGGATGTCCAGCAAGAACGATCGCCTATGCAAGTGCTGCTTGACTGCTTCCCTGGCGGTTCTATTACAGGCGCCCCGAAAAGACGTGCAATGGAGATTATCGATAACCTTGAGAAGACACCTCGTGATAGCTATTGCGGCACCATTGGTTTTTGGGATCACCCTCAAAGAGCGGTATTTAATATAACCATACGTACATTCCAGTTCGAGAAAGATACCGTTAAAATTTGGGCAGGTGGCGGCATTGTCACAGCATCAACAGCCATCTCCGAATACGAAGAATGTTTCCATAAGGTTCAAAGACTTATGAGTGGTGTTAATAAGAAAGATTAGAGAGACATGGTGCATCTTGATTTGTGTACACATTTCAAGACACACCTAATAAACATGCTGTAAGCCTGATAGCCACTCACTTTAAACTCAGCTACTCATTAAGAGAAAAAAATTAAAGGACAACCACTTTTTATGATCACCGAATACCAGCTTGTACAAGCATCACTTCAAGCTTGGATTGATACAGTCATGGCAGACTTTGATTCATTTTTAATAGATCATGCCCTTTGTGAAAAGAAAGCTGCCGGAATGGCGATATCCACCTTATCGCAACACCCAGACAAAACTGCCATTGTCGCAGCCATGTCAGAATTGGCTGTTGAAGAAATGATGCATTTCCGCGAAGTCATAAAACTGATACAGAACCGTGGTTTAGTGTTAACCAAAGACGAGAAAGACCCATACATTAAACAGCTGCGCAGTTTTGCCTCCACACATCAGGATCGTTTTTTATTAGACAGACTCTTAATGGGCTCCGTTGTCGAGGGTCGTGGTGCAGAACGCTTTCAGCTGGTTGCGGATGCATTGGCAGCATACCGCCCAGAAGAGATACAGCTCGCGAAGTTTTATAAAGCCATTGCACAGTCGGAAGCGCGGCATTACACGCTCTTCTTAGAGCTTGCATACGAATACTACTCAGCAGACATGATCGCCGCTCGTTTAGATGAGTGGCTGCATAAAGAGTTAGAAATCATGCTCTCGTTAGCATTAAGACCAGCTTCACATTAATGAGGATGTTCAGGATGAACTACTCAATTACACACGTATAGCATTCAAGAAAAAAGACACCAAACAAGGAGTGTTTGATGAAACCAGAACTCAACCATACTTTAGCAGCCCCTAAAGGCTGGGAAATGCTGGCGAACGCAATGCCGGACAAGCATCCAGCTGTTGATCTCTTTACAGGGGCTTATGTTAAGCCTGCTAATCATCAGATTAATCTAGATGAGTTAGAAGACTGGGACGTGCTGCCACAGAATCAACAAGTCTATCCTCATACACAACAGGACATGCGCACACCTTTAACAGATAAGCTACACCTGAAAGACTACCCATTAAAAACCACAGGACCAGCCTCATCAAACACTCAAGCACACGAGCTGATCCATTTCAATCATCATAAAGCCAAAGAACTTATTACCCATGTTAACTTGGGCATTGACTGGCTTAATGACAACCCAGCACAGAACCCATCGCAACAGAATCGCAATGAAGCACTGAAACTCAAGCTTATTGATGCCCTTGGGCACTATGCTGATGAATACTGGCTGCCACTGATACTTGAGCGCTTCACACAAAAGGATTGGCAAGACATTGCCACTGCAGCAGGCCACGATCAAGAAACAGCTCACTTCTTTAGTCTGCTGATTGCCCACCTATGCTACAACGCTAACTCCGAAGACATTACCCATGTCAACCATGCCATCTCAGAAATGAAAAAGGCAGGCATTGAGTTAACGCCAATCGCATTGGACCAACCTAAAGCTCAAGCAGAAGGTGCCGAGCGTACAATACAAGATAAAACCAACCCAGTGATCGGTTTTCTCTTAAGGCAACCAAATGCGCCCAAACCTTATTGGATTCTTGGTATGGCCGGCACCCAGCCTGATACCCTAATGAAAAATGTTGAAGCTCATTGTAAATTTATGCTGGATAAGAATCAGCACTGGGGTTATTCCGAATACTATAAGAGCATTGTTAAACCGTCTCTAACACACCTATTGCAATCCATTGAAAATGAATCAGGCAAGCTACAGATTCCACAGCATGTCCATTTTGCTGGACACTCTCTTGGTGGCGCTATTGCACACTTTACTGCTTTAGACTTCCCGCCACTGGGAAAGGCGGCAGAGAAACCAAAATTGATGATTCATGCCAATAACAGTCCTGCTGTTGGCAACCTTGAACTCCATCAAAAACTTGGAGAGAAAGGCGCAGAGTACATGCTCTCGAATAATCTCAAAGATGTGGTTGCCACAGTACCACCACAATTTTTAGGCTATATCAATGCCAATAAAGAGCAGCCTCTAAAACCAATGACAACGCAGCAACACCTCAATGAGATGGTGTCATCTTTAAAACTCTTAGGTCAAAATTGGCGAGAAGGGTTTATCCGGCACCATTTGTCAGTCTTCTTATTGCTCTATATCCCACAACCTCTGCGAGAGACATTTATCAATAAAGCTTTGTTTCTGCCAACATCGAAAAATGCACTGACATTGGACTATAAGGTGAATCAACGCTCTTTTAGCATCGATAAGCAGGTATCATGATAAAACGTGAAAGTATTGTATACAAAGGCTTATCCTTTACTTGAGAGTTTGTGGGTGGCTATCGTGCTTTTTTCAAAGGTGATCATTATTCAAAATCACTAGAAGTTACCCTTGATTGCAGCCATACATTGGGACCTTTACGTAGCCTCAACAAAGTTTAACGGATTAATCACTCATCTAATACGATAAAAACACCATAGTTTAATTTAGACAACTATGGTGCTTTTTTTTGCAATACAAACAGCAATGTAAGTCTACACAAGCTTACTACTTAACTGCACACCTACAACAGACATACTACATCTCTTCACATTCAGTTCAATTTAAGTCATATAATCTCGTATAGTATTACATTGATATCACTCCAAGATTAAATTACCCCTATAGGAATAGAGCTATTATGAATATGAAAGGTATAACCACCGAAGCATTTAAGGTGCAATGCAGACAAGATGAAGGTCTAAAGGGCGTACTTGCTTTGTCAGATTCAACCCTGATAAAACCCAACACACAAGAAGAAGATTCACGTTTAAAATTTATTACCCACGCAGACCATTCAAGTCTTAAGAATCTTGATCATAAGCCATTACTAACAAAATTGAGTAGCAACGGTAAAAATGACCGTGTTTGGCTTAAAAACTTACTCGGTAAAGATCAAAAATATCTTCTTAATAACATTCATATCGGTGGCTTTAGGGCAAAAATTAAAGATAAATACGTGACTGAGAATTCAGTCAAAGTAAAAATTGATAAGAGTCACGGTCTTGGTCCAATGCGCAAAGATCCAGCTGATAATGCTGACGCGCGCACTTGGAACGATGGAATGGATAGTGCTGCAGACAAAATCGTGCAAGCATTGAAGGATAACTTTGGCGATAAAAAGTTCGTGTTTGTTCCAAAGAAAAATGCAGACATGGATGATTTTGTAGCGCTTTTAAATAATCGGGCAAATCCAGAAGCACATAAAATAGACACAACTGCAACAATAGCAAGACCTGAAGCGCATATAGTAGACAGCCATATACATCATATAACGTCGCAGTTGGAAAACTTAAACGAAAAATAGCGTTTAACTATTTATTGAAGAGTAATTATGGCAAAGTATCTAGGTCGTCCACCGCTAATGCTTCAATCTTACCAAAATGAGAGCAAAAGCGGTAAAACCTTTATTGATTTGCCTACGGAGATCATTCAAAACATAATTAGTCGAGTTGATGGGGTTTCAGCCTTAGCTGTTAGGGCAACATGCAAAACATTACGCAACCAAGTTGATTACCTTTCTACGACAGACCTACGCCAATTACAGACCGCTTTCATAAACATCAATCCATCACCTAGTTTTGGCACCTCAGCATTAACGCTCAGCCCTTTAGGTCAAAAGCTGCTTCTTGGTTCGCCTCTTATGAATAAAAGTCAGCTAAAACTGGTACTTAACCATTTCCCTCTTATAAAACAAGCACTACAAAATACTAACTTAAGCCAACAAAAGTTAATGGATATTAGGGATGAGTTATCGAGTGGTCTTAGCAATACCTTGGATCGCCCCTTAGTTGATGAACTTGAAAACTTGATAATAAATCATCCATCTTTGGATGTTTCAGTGTTAACTACACCTTTGATTGAAAAAAATATCGAAACCATTATTGAAAACCAAAACACACCAGGAAGCATCTTGCACAAATTGATGAATAAGCATCAAGACAATCACTTTATTCTAGCGGTCATTGCAGGACACACACAGCTTCTACCAGGAACAGCTGAAGCAATATTTAATAGAAAACTATCAGATGTGAATGAATATTTAGCGGACAACAGTCAAACACCACCTCATATTTTAGATGAAATATGCAAAGAAAGCATTTCAAGAGCTGATCTAACGACATTAGAATCTATTGCCAAAAATACGAGCAGCGATAGCAAAACGCTTCTTTTAATTTGGCAGAATAAAGCATTATTAAACCCAGATATCTTGAGAAACTTGTCTAAAAATACGTCCTGCAGCCTTGGTATGCTAGAACAGATGATATTAAATAAGAAGCTGCACACATCACTTGCGTCCAATCAAAATTTACCACCGGCACTGACAGAACAGTTACTTAAGTCACCAAAGCTAGAGGTAATTGAGGCACTTGCACAATTTTCACACACCGAGGGCATTACGGACCTATTATCGGAGCCGCATCAGCCGGGATCTGTGCAAGCAGCCACCGCACGAAATATAAAAATCACCCACACAGCAGCAAAAAAACTGTTTCAAACAGGTAAGAAAGAGATTCTCATTGGACTGGTTTACAATCCAGGCACAGGCCCTGATATTATAAATAAGCTCGCATTTCATCCTGATAAAGATATTTATTATCCAGCGGCAATGAGCTCTAAACTTAACGATGATGCACTCGAATACTTAAGTAAATCAGCTGATCCAAAAATTCACGAGTTGCTTTTAACTAACAAATCCATGCAGCTGTATTTTAGCCGTATTTAAAAGCCTTTCAGTTTAAGACTGATGATCCTCCACATGCATATCAAGCACTTGATTTAAATAAACCACAATATGCAAATCTTTATAGACTGCACCGCAATCAAAGTTGGGCAAGTTAACCTCAACTGGGTCATAGTCACTATGAAGGGCCTTTAAGATCATATCTGCAGTGGAATGCAACCTTTCAAGAGAAGCATCCGTTAACGGTGCACCATTGGTATGCTTAGACACCTGCTGCATTAAAACAGCAAAAGTTTCTGGGTAATGCTTTCGTTTACGCCATTGATTTTTACCAATGTACGGAAACTTATCAGAATATCCAAACTGGTAAAAACAAAAGAACACCAGTGAAAACACAAGAACAGCACGTATTATCCATTCTTCAGTCATGACAAAAAACCACCTCAAGATAAATAAGTTATTGAAATCATGTCAGTATAGGCGAGAGAAAATGCCCTAGCGCCAATTTAAATAATACTTTAATCACAGCATTTGAAATTTACAATAGCTTTTTTGTGATCAGCAAGTTATAGATTTGGATGGAATTATATGGAAGAAGAGGTAGAGGTAGAGAAAGGATCAACAGACTGCTTATTCAGCAGTCTGTTTTGTTGTAATACCAATTTGAGTAAAGCCGAGTCGACCAGCTGCATCATACACACGAATTACAGCTTGATGCTTGGCATCTTGATCTGCCGTAATAATAAATGGCAGCTGCGAATCTGACGAACTTACCTCTGCAATCGCTGACATGAGTGTTTTAATGGAATCATTTACAAGGGGGCGACCATTGATAACATAATGCCCCTCAGCACTCACAACAACTTCAATAATGTCTTTTTGCTCTGCAACAGCTTCACCCTCTGCTTCAGGTAACTGAAGTGTCAGACGAGACTCTTTTGTAAACGTCGTAGACACCATAAAAAAGATTAACAGTAGAAATACCACATCAATTAAAGGTGTCAGGTTTACATCAATCGGATCACGTTTTCGCTTGATGAGTTTCATCCTGATTACCTCGCCGCTTTTTTACTTGGCTCAACATCTGCTTCACGATGACCGTGCACAATTTCAATTAATTTCACTGCTTCTTGCTCAAGCATCACAGAGAAGTCATCAATACGACGAGATAAAAAGCGATGAAAGAATACAGCAGGAATTGCAACGCAAAGACCAGCAGCTGTGGTCATCAGCGCTTCTGAAATACCGCCAGCTAAAAGCGTTGGATTGCCTGTGCCTTGTAAAACAATTTTACTAAACACTTTAATCATACCCATAACTGTACCAAGTAGACCAAGCAATGGGCTAATGGCAGCAATTGAACCCAGCGCATTCATAAAGCGCTCTAGCTTATGAATTTCTTGATTCACAGCTTCTGCAATGGCTTCTTTCATTGAGTCGCGACCATGCTTGGAGTTCACGAGACCAATCGCGATAACACGACCAAGTGGTGAATTACGCTTTAATTCTTTCATTTTTGAAGCATCAATTTGCTCTTGCTTCATCCAGTTAAACACTTGGCCCACCAAGTTACCGGGTATGACTTTTTGAGCTCGAAGCGCTAGAAAGCGATCAATAATAATCGCAACAGCAACAACCAGGCAGAGAATGATTGGCACCATTAACCAACCGCCTGCTTTTATAAGTTCGAATAAGCTTGTTTCTGCCACGATAACACTCCCTGATTTCTTTATTTTGTTAAGACTTTCATAATGATAACTAGTTTAGTCTAAAAAGATATGTTTTGTCCTGCGTTCCTCGCTGCTTATTCGTAACACACCACTGTCTCCGGTTTGGTAAATTTTAACGCCTCGTACTAGATAACGTCCTACAACATCAGGATGAGGGTGGTTAAATCGACTTGGTAAAGATGCAGTAAACACAACTAACTCAGGATCAACTTTATTAATAAAACCTGTTGATGAAGATGTTTTGCTGCCATGATGTGGTGCAATTAAAATATCAGCCTCAAGGAAATCAGGCGCATGCGAAACCCAATACCGCTCAACTTCAACACCAATATCACCTGGCAATAACACGCTGACTGACTGATTACTCACTTTTAAAATACAAGAACGATCGTTTGAAGACTGACTTGAATACGATGGTAATAATTCGAATAAAACACCATCCAACCACCATGATCGTCGCAAACCACATAGACTCGCCTTCGTATTAGCACTGGTACTGACTAATGCGGAAAATGGAAATGACGTTATTAATTCACTCACCATATGTTGCTGCAATAGAAACGATAACCCACCAGCATGGTCACTGTCTTCATGAGAGACAACGACCAGATCAAAAGTATCAATACCTTTGAGGCGAAAGTAATGTTGTAAATTATATTCAAGCACACTGAAATCATGTCCCCAACTAGGGCCTGTATCATATAAAACACTATTGTTCCTGGTTTGGATAACAACACTGGTGCCCTGCCCAGCATCCATCACATGAACATCAAACTCGCCCAAAACAGGCCTGGATAGCTGTGGCACTAATAAATACCACACCACAGCCAATACAGAATATGGCAATAAAAGGGCTCGCAATGAGGCTCGAGCAAACATTAAAACAAGCCCAGCGCAGAGCAAAAGAAACAGGCTTGACGTTGGTAATTGAAAAGTGAGCGGCTTTAAGCTGCTTAAATACATTAAACCTAAAGTTGCTTGCTCTAATTGGTTAACAACCCAATGATAAGGCCATTCAAAACCTATGAAGATAAAAATAAGCGATATAAAAATGGCTGGCATAATGCAGATACCTAACAAAGGTACAAGTACTAAATTGAGAGGTATAGACAGTAACGACAATGCCCCTTGCCATCGAACGGTTAAAAAGAACAAGCCTGCTGTTAAAAGGAGTTGGCTCTTAACCAAGGCTTTTACTTTATTCCATCCGTCATCAATACCTATTTGATTGGCATTGAGAAGAATTAATAAACCAACAGCAATAAAGGACAACCAAAACCCAGCATCAGCTCCAGCAAATGGACTCATACAAATAACTGCAACAAATGCTACCTGATAGGCAAGAAACCATTTCGTCTCGCCATACATTATTCTTGAGCCCATCATCACAAATAGCATAATCAAAGCTCGTTGCGCTGAAGGCGAAAAACCAGTGAGCAACGCATAGGTTAATGCGATAAGACCACAACAGAGAAACTCCAATACAAAACGAGATGTATTTAATGAATGAGCAAAAGAAAAATAAGTAAAGAATCGCCAGACTAATCCTGCTATGAAATAACCTAAACCAGCAGCAATGCCAATATGCATTCCAGAAACAGCAAGCATATGGCTTAATCCAAAATCAGCAAAACTTTCACGCACAGGTGCAATAAGAGCAGATTTATCACCAAGAACCAAGGCTAATACAATCCCACGCACATGTTCAGGTGTTTGTTCAAGTATCAGTTGGCGAAGACTATTCTTAAAAGCGGCAAAACCTTGCGCCTCTTTTATTCGATAGCAACAATTCCCTTTTGACTTAAGATCACCAAACAAACCTGACGAACTGTATCTCCATTGAGGGTTTGCTACACCTGAGTTTTTGAAACCTTGTGGAAATGCATAATGCCCTTGTAAATACCAAATCTCGCCATAACGCAATTGAGGCTTAATGAGCGGGCTATACCATTTTAAACGATATGACTCTCCTGTACGAAGAGATTTAATTTGAGCGATCGAACGGCAGACCTGCGTACATTGATAATCTGAATACCCAATAACTTTGAACTCGCCAGCGAGATCTTCACCTTGTCGACTTAAATCAATTAAAGGGGCAGAAACACCAAAGTGATATAGGCTGCAAAGGTACACCGCCGTGGCATACATAAAAATGCATGCCCATACAAACCGCCACATGATATAGCTCTACTTAAAAGCTCTATCCTATGTAAATCAAGCCTTGGCTTTTGTGACACAGGTCCCACATTCGTTATTTATTCATGATTATTTTTACAATAACTTGGTACAAGCATGGCTGCACCAGATAAAAAACCAAAAGAAGCCGCGGTTCCCAGCACTGTCAAAATTGCCGCACCTGCTACAAGTCCAGCAGCAGACTCTGGCGGCAATACTTTTTCAATGACCGTTGGAGTTGCAGCACCACCAGCGACAAGCCCTGAAGCAGCACCAATAAATGCACCATTTCGCACCAATCGATCTTTAACTTGCCCACCATAATAGCTCGACCCTGAACGCCCACCATTACAACTATCACCGCCTTCACAGCTACAAGTTAAAAGTGCAATAAGAGCCAACCCAGCAACAATAGGCGAAGCAATACCATAGCCAGTTCCTACCGCAATACTTTTAATGCGTTGATGAGCAAAGTGACCAAAAGAGTCATTCGATTGTGAAACGATAGGATTAATATTTCTAGAGGATGGTTGAATTCGATTCATTTGATACTCACCTGCATCGTAAGAATCGGAAGAATTGCGACCATAAAGTTGTACAGGAGAAGGCATGCGAGGCACAGAAGTATATTGATATGGCATTTTTTTAAATCCTCATTCTGATTTTTATAGCAGAGGTATTATATTGCCATCACCTATTTACAACAAGCCAATATATATCCAATATTTCCTGATCACAGGCTTGTAAGACGATAAGAGTATGATACTATCAGCGTACATTAAAATTCATGCATTATTTCTGTGGCTTGCTTATCACAGTCTCCCTCAGAGAGGCTAAACTAAAGTTATAAACGCAGTAAAAAGTAACCCGCCAGAATTCCAATTGAGTTAAAAAGTTCACCAATGAAAAGACCCAGCTTGAAACAGTTTCTTGAGGCCAAGCGACGCTTGCTCGACCATAGAATTTTTAATTCTGTGCGTCATCGTTTGCACGCAGAAACCCTCTGGCATCTCAATAAACGTAGTCTTGCTGGTGGTTTAGCCGCTGGGTTATTTGCTGCTTTTATTCCATTTCCATTGCAAATGTTAATTGCAGCAGGTTTAGCTATTGCATGGCAGGCCAATATGCCTGTAGCACTTGTATGCACATGGGTTTCCAACCCTCTCACCTATGCTCCAATTTTTTACACTAATTATAAAATTGGTCTTTATGTACTGACACTATTTCACCCTATTCAAACCACGGTGATAGAGCATGACCAGTCGATATTGACTCAAATCGGAGATATAGGAGGCCCATTTATCCTTGGAAGCTTTTGCGCCGCAATCGTTGCAAGCTTAATAGGCTATGTAGCTGCCCGAGCAATTTGGCGAATTATCACACTTCGAAAACTCTACCGCCGCCGCCTTATCCGAAAATTAAAGAAAGCATCAAAGCCATAAAACACAAAAACCCAAGACAACTTGGGTTTTTATAACCTGTATGACCATCATTCAAATAGAAGAGGTAGCACCCTAGGCATCCTCAAGGGTAAGCAGAGACTTATACCAGTCTTGTTTTGAATGACCTGTTCTTTCAGCTAAAAATGCAGCTAAACTTTTCTTCTTTGGCGGCGAGGCCAAAAGATCACATAGTTCTTTCACACTTAAGGAAATAGATTCATCAAATACATTATCAGCCTCTTCCTCTGACTCATTAAAAGAGACGAGTACGACAAACTCACCAAGCAAGCTTGGCAGATCACTTAATTGCTGAATCACCTCAGACAGCGAGCCTCGATAAAAACTCTCATATTCTTTTGTTAATTCACGTCCAACACAGGCATCAACATCACCAAAGACATTCATGAGATCTTCAAGTGAGTTCATTAAGCGATGCTTAGATTCATAGAAAATATAGGTGCCAGTTTTGGCTTTTAAATCATCGTACCATTTGAGGCGAGCACTTTGCTTAGCAGGAGGAAAACCGTAAAAGCCAAAGCGATCACTGGGCAAACCACTTGCAACAAGTGCAGTCGTAATAGCACAAGCACCTGGCACTGGAACCACTTTAAAGCCTTCAGCAACAAGAGCGCGAACCAATTTAAAACCAGGATCAGAAATTAAAGGTGTACCAGCATCAGAAACAAGTGCAATTGACTCACCACGGCTTAAATAGCCAATCATTTGCTCAACACGCTCAAGCTCATTATGATCGTGACACGAAAAGCATGGTGTTTGAATTGAGAAATGTCTTAGAAGACCTGCAGTATGGCGGGTATCTTCGGCAGCAATCCGGTCAACCGCATTTAAAACGTCCAGGGCACGGGCAGTGATGTCACCTAAATGCCCAAGCGGCGTACTTACTAGGTATAAAATGCCTTTTTCAATCATTATTTGACTCCTGAGTAATTGACTGAAGTTCTGCATCAGCCACGTCGGACTCAAGAGAAATAAAGCGATTAGCAATGTGCCATAGAGCAACATAGAAAAAAGTAGTTAATAAATAGTGGGGGTAATAGCGAGCAACACTTTCTGCAAACTTAATAGCTGGCATTGTTTCAAAATAGCCTGACCATTGGAAGAAAAAGAAGTTTGAAATGATAAAAGCTGCAAAAGTAGCCAGAGCTACAGAAATGACAAAGCCAAGGTGACCTCGAGTCATGTGTCCCGCAGTAAAACCAGCAATATGCTGCCCTTGAGACCAACCACCTATCATTGTTAAAGCGGCGTAAGCGACAGGCATGCCAAGATATGCAGTTGTCATACAGTAAGCGCTCGTGTAATCACCCTGAACAGCCCAGACATCAATACCCCAAGCTAAAGTAGCAAACCAAAGAAAGCCCACAAGCTTTAACGGTGCCTCAATATTAAGACGGCCTAAGATAAAGAAGATAGCCCAACTGGCATCCAACAGATGCATCGCCTCTCCCCCAAAAGGAAAGCGAGTAACAAGCATCACAAACGAAAGCAATGCTATAACGATTAAGCTCATGTTATAAACCCTAAGAAACGAAATACAGCAGATATCACTATGCACGTGTATCTTATAAAGAGGAGGCAGCGCCCCTAAAGTCGATGCCTATAGTATCATAATCTCTTTAAAAGTTAACTGCATAGGAATTCAAGGCATGAACTTCAGCCATTGAGCATGACTTTCACATAGGTTTGAATAAACTTAAGATCATCTATTCCTAGATGACTAATAAATTCTAGACCTATTTGCATCAAGTTATCCGAAGAGACTGAAAAATAAGCAACTTTACCAACCGCTTTAATTAAATGGGTTCTCCCATTAATAATGCCAGCTATTTCAACATACAGACGATCACCAGTTTTAAAAGGCACAGGCGTTACGATCAACACACCACCTTGGGATATGTTGATTGAATTTGTCATAAACATTTTTTTTTGCTCGGTAACGCACTTCACTTGCCAGCGGCATTTTACCCTGGGTGACGACCGGCGACTGCTTTGATCATCTGTCACAATGCCCTAGCCCTTACATTAATCGGGGTATACGTATCATATTTGAACCAGTTATCTCAGAGAGCACCGTTATTTCACCTTGTGCATCCACGGCCATAGCCTCAGCTTGAGGCATTGCAGGCAGTTTAATCATATGATTTTTCTGAGCTGAAGGCGGTTCTTTATTAATAAGATCAAAGAACCAAACCGCACCATAACTTAAAACAGCCAGTGAAGTTGCTTTTGGTGTTGCCATTGTTAATTGATCTGGCATAACTGTCATAGATGTAGGCATTCCTGCATAAAGCGTTTGCGTGAGGTAATCGCCTGAGAAGGACATCTGACCAAGTTCATTCATGTCTGTAAGATGCTTAGCTCTGTAGACAAAACGCTGCGGCTGCATAATGAGTGGTAGCGAATACATTCGTGGTGGCGCATCACGCTTCGTCAACAGTAGTATTCGCTTATTAAGAAGGTCTATCCCAAGCGCTTCTGCATCTCTTGGCCCATCTTCATATTGAAAAGCAATCGTTTTAATTTGCTCCCTTGAGACAGGTCCAATTTGACCATCAGGAAAAATTTTAGGCTCTGGCACTAAATGCACATAGTAGACTTTACGTCGAGAGAAGTTATCACCAATATCTGCAATAGCAATGTAATTTTTGCCATCCATGACGAAGGTTTCTAAGTCTTCCCAGTCATGATTACCAAGCTGCTCTAGGTTTAATTGACTCTTAAATTTACCCTTGCCATCAAGTAACATTAATGAAGGTGAGTTACCGCCATCGTTGATAGCCCAAAAATATGGTGATCGGCTGTGAGCAACTGCAAGACCACTCACCTCTTCTAATTTAGAATCTGACTGTTGGCCCATCACTTGTGGTTGGGCATACTGCTTGTAATCGAAGGCTTGCGCCTGAGCTGTTTGAGTCATCATAAGGCCAAGACCACCTAAACAGGCCAGCATTTTAAAACCTTTTAATTTCATTCAGTTACCCTCTCTGGCGTTTACATTCCTACAACATCTATTTTCAGTATAGGTACAAAAAAAGAGATTGGTTCTTTTTTAGCCAATCCATGAGCGTTTAGAAACAAATAAGATTCATTTGACAAACAAGCTCAGCATTGTTTAAAAAGGACAGCCATTAAACGAAAAAAAACCACAGAAAATCAAGGATTTTGTATGATACTGGTCGTGCAGCGTGTTACAGACGCTAAAGTCGTGGTCAATGGAGAAACCATTGGTGAGATTAATGCAGGTGCAATGGTGCTTTGTTGTGCTGAGGCCCATGACACCGCCGATGCCTACCCTTTGGCACAAAAATTATTAAAACTTCGTATTTTTAGTGATGACCAAGATCGAATGAATATTGGCTTATTGGATCTGCCAGATCATAATCTACTGCTAGTGCCGCAGTTCACATTGGCTGCAGACTGCCGCAAAGGTAATAGACCAAGCTTTCAAAATGCAGCACCACCAGCACTTGGCCTTGAAATATTCAACGGTTTTAAAGCTGAGTGTGAAAAGCTGCTTGGCAGACCAGTGCAACAGGGTGAGTTTGGTGCTGATATGAAAGTCTCTCTGTGCAATGATGGCCCAGCTACATTTATCCTTAAAAGCTAAGCCATTTAGGACTTAGCAGAAACAGAGGGCGTCACCCGTAAAACCTCTTCAAAAGTGGTCAGACCATGGGCTACTTTTTGTGCGCCCCCAAGTCTTAAACTTTTCATACCCTGCTTAAAAGCAAGCTGACGAATCGACTCTAACGGTGCATTTTGCGACACAAGTTCTTTTAATTCATGGGTCATTGGCATAATTTCATAGACACCAACACGGCCATAGTAACCAGTGTCTCGACATGCAAGACAGCCTTCTGGTTGATACACTGCTTCAGGCATTTTAGCTCGCCATGGTGCCGTCATCATGCGCCATTGATCTTCCGCAATTGTTGTTGAAGATTTACACTCTGGACATAACGTTCTTAACAAGCGCTGCGCCATAACACCATTTACAGTAGCTGCCACAAGATATGGCGCCACGCCCAAATCAATAAGACGGGTTACAGCTGATGCAGCATCAGTGGTATGCAGTGTTGAAATAACGAGATGCCCTGTTAATGCAGCTTGGATTGCCATCTCCGCTGTTTCTAAATCGCGAATCTCACCAACCATGATGATATCTGGATCTTGACGCAATAAAGCTTTTAAGCCCTCTGCAAAACCAAGATCCATCTGCGACTGCACTTGCATCTGATTAAAGCTTGGCTCAATCATTTCGATAGGGTCTTCAATGGTACAGACATTTACCCTAGAGCTTGCAAGCTGCTTTAAGGTTGAATAGAGCGTTGTTGTCTTACCTGAACCTGTAGGCCCTGTAACTAGAACAATGCCATTTGGTTTAGACACAAAAGACTGCCATGTTTCGTAATTCTCAGTGGTTAAACCCAACTCTTGGAATGATCGCACCAATACGTCCGGATCAAAAATACGCATCACAAGCTTTTCACCAAAGGCTGTTGGTAAAGTTGCTAAACGGAGCTCCGTTTCATTGCCATCAGGTGTAGCTGTTTTAAGACGCCCATCTTGAGGGCGGCGCTTTTCAGCCACATTCATACGACCAAGAATTTTAATGCGACTTACAACAGCTGACATTACCACAGCAGGCAGTTCATACACATCATGTAAAACACCATCAATACGAAAACGAATCCGACCTTTATCACGGCGAGGCTCTAAGTGGATATCGCTTGAACGCTGATCAAAAGCATATTGCAACAACCAGTCCACTATTTTGACAATATGCTGATCGTTTGCATCTGCAGCTTTCAGGTCTCCTATCTGCAACAACTGTTCAAAACTATTGACCTTGGACTGGCCTGGTGATGTATTCGCTTTTGCAACGCTTTTACTCAGATTGTAAAACTCTAAGGTGTATTTATGCAGATCAGTAGGATTAACCAAGACCCTTTTAAAACTCTTATTACGTACCACCTGAGCAAGCCCCTGCTCCCACTCAGTGTGAAATGGCTCAGCTGTAGCAATAAGTATTTCATGAGACTCAACATTAACAGCTAAGATACCGTGTCGGTGAGCAAACTGATAAGACATAACAGCTGTAATTGCAGGGACATCCACTTTCATAGGATCAACATGAAACACATCCAAGCCACTCTTTAAAGACATCCATTCAGTTAACAGGTTAATATCAAGATCCACTGAAGGTAAAAGCTGGCGTCGTAAACGAGCTTCAGCTACTCGTTGTAAAGGATGCATATGCATCTGACTATGCCCTTGGGGCAAGCCCGCAACCATATTGGCATCTTCAACACTAATCCATTGATCGCGAATAAGCTCATCAAGCACCCAACGCAAATCAAGCGTAAAGGAATGCGTTGAACGAAACGGGTTTACTTGCGTGCTATTCACAGCCTACTTCTCCTTGTAGATCATTAATTCCAGGCACTCGTTGTATGGATGTCTACCAATAAACAGATATCTATAAGTAGAATTGACAAATGACGCCATCGCTTAAAGATACTCTTATCACACATAAATTGAGCACACTGTATATATCAGTATAGTAGCGCTTGGATAATTAACCATGATGAAAACCAACAGCTTAGCGAGCAAATGCCACGACGTAAAAAACACCTAATTTCAAAAAACTAGGAAAAAAATTGCAGGCATGCTAGAGTCTCAAACAGCACTGATAGCTACGTGAAAAGAAGTGAACTTTCGCTGAATATTCAAGTCTAAGTGCAGTTTTTTAGAACGATAATAAGGAAAGCAAGTGGCATTCGGCATTGATTTGGTACTTACCACTCTAAGCAAAACATCTAAGCAGGTCGGCATTTTAGTACTCAGCATTGTACTGACTCGCTATTTAACTCAGACAGATTACGGTACTTACCTGCATGTCCAGCTTATTGCTAATGTTGCTATTTGGACCTTTATGCTCGGCATACCACATAGTGTCTATTACTTTTTGCCGAAAGTACGCCAACAAAGAACCATGATGCTCACCACTGTTGCACTGATGATGACCATTGCAGGTTTAGTTGGCATTAGTGTTATTGCATTTGGTGATCAGCTTTCCAACCTTCTCAACAACCCGAGCTTAAAAAATCTAATTTATATTACAGCGGGCATTGCTTTCTTTCAGATTCCTTTAGCCATCTACGAGCCAGCACTCATTGCGTCAAATAAAGTACGCACATTTATCATGACTGACTCTGTGTTTAATATTGGCTTTTTCTTAGTTATTCTCATACCAACATTAATGACAGGTGATATTAAGACAATTCTGATATCCCTCTGTGCTTTCCATGGTATTCAATTATTAGTGTACCTCTTTGTACTTGTTCGCACTGCGCTGCAATTCAATAACAGCAATGATGGTGATGACTATAGAGTACGCGAACAGCTTGAATATTCGCTGCCAATCGGCTTATCTCAAGGTATCTTTGAGCTCTCACGCTATGGCGATAAAGTGATTGTGTCTCACTTTTTTGATCCTGCTACCCTTGCCATATACACTCGCGGCGCCATGGATATTCCATTATTGAATATTATCAATAACACCATTGATAACTTAATGATGCCAAAGCTTATCGAAGCTTATAAAGATAAGTGTGCACAGTCACTGCTTAAGCTATGGCATGACACAATTGCATTGACCGCTTCTTTTATGTACCCAAGCTTTTTCTTTCTTATATTTACAGCACCATACTTAATTCCAGGGCTTTATGGTGATGACTACAAAGAGGCGGTACCAATATTCCAAATCTATTCTTGCGGCATCATTTTCCGTGTATCGACCTATAACGTGATTGTTCGTGTCATCGGTAAAACCGGCATGATGGCCTGGGTTGCAGCCTTCTCAGAAACAGCCAATATCCTAGGAACAATTATTCTCGTGAAAAACTTTGGCCTTTGGGGTGCGCCATTTGCAACGATTCTCTCCTACATGATTATCGTTTTCGGCTATCTTCTCGGCATCTCTCGTCGCCTCGAAGTATCACTTGCAGCTATCTTCCCTTGGCGTATCTTGTTTGGTGTTGGTGCTATTGCCGGAATTGCAACAATCCCTTTGATTCCAATCCACTACTTGATAGAATTAGGCCATCTTTCTCTCGGATACTGGCCTGCTCTTGGAATCATGGCTGTTGTTTACAGTTTGGTCTATTGGGCACTTATGCGCTTCCTGCCAGTACTTCAAGAGAATCATCGTGAGATGCTCAGGAGCATGCTGCCATCAAGGCTACGCATCCTGATTTAATGAAGGAAAGCCTACAATGCCAAGTCAATCGGAATTTTACCCTGGTCTCCAGGGTAACCGCGATTATACGAACCCACCTCGACCAAGACAAAGAGTCAGCTCCAGCTTAAACAATACAGCACCTGTTAGCAGTACATCATCAAGCGCCGTGCGAAGCCGGCATTTAGTTTCATCTAATACAACAACACCACCAAATATGCGTGCTGTCAGAAACAGTATTGCAGACCAAGCAACTATTGAAAGGAACCGATACTTACGCAGCACAAACCGCCACAATGAAATTACCGACCCTCGGGACATTCAACCTGCTGACCCTTTTCTTGATGCTTGGAATCCATTAAGCACAGCCTCACCAACGCCTCAAGCAAGTTATAGTCCTACATCGAGTAGTTATTCTTACAACGACTCAGCGACATCAATTTATCCAAGAAGCACAAGCCACCTACAAAGTCGCCACATGGAGACCATAAACAGTATTACTGAAAATTTGCGTGACATTTCAATTCAGATGCACAATCGCGGCTATCAAATACCGGATGAATTAAATGGCTATCTCACGTCATTATCCGCCGCAAGCATGACGCCTAGTTACGCATCAACTAGCACCTCTTTCAGCACAAGATCAACCTCTGCCTTTAGGCCTCTATCATCTTTATCCTATTGTTCAATGAGAGAAGAGTGTCAATCACCAAGTAATGTAAACTTAACCTTGATTGATCGCGCACCTATACATAAAGAGTGTCTTCTCGGTTACGTTGCTGAACAAATTCTTGATGAAAGTGCTAAACCAAATGCAATAGAGAACTTTCGCAGCGGCGCTCCTTTTAACTGGAATAAACTTGTCGAAGCCATCTACGGCGCACAACATGAACAAATCACAAATTTATCAGAGCTCAGCACAATTGCTGTCATGTTTTTAAGCAAAGAAGGCTTGGTTGAAAACATGCGACGAGATACCCCTGAAGAATTTATACAGTTTGCATTTGATGCAGCTCGGGCGCTTGACGGAAAAGAAGTGATTAATACTGGCACCATTCGTCTTAATAAACAACGTCTACTCGAGCTAGGTTTAGAAAAAGCACTTGAAATTCGCAGGTCATCTGCACTACCAAAGCTATGCAAGCTATTACTTGAAACCACCAATGAAACTCGCTTTATTATACAAGGGAGAACGATGTTTCGAGACACACTCAAGGATTGGGCCGCCCATAACAATCTTCCAAGAGGTGTACGAGAAGTGACTCGAAGCGATGCAGAAGTTGAAGCAAACATGCGTAATAACCGAGGCTCTTATAGCAGACAAGAAAATGCGATGAATGACGCGAATAATCGCAATATACTGCAAAGATTTGAATTGATAACCAGTAGCTATAGACCAGGTCGAATATCACAATCCAGAGTTTTCCAAGTTGTGCGGGAAGACTTAAGCAATTATATGAGACGGGCTATCGCAAGAGCTGAAACGAACAGACGCAACCAAGCGCGACAATCCAGAAGCAGAAGTGCTAATAACACAAGCACAAACATTCTTGATTTACCATTTACACCTTGGAGTGAAAGACCTGTAAGGCACGCTGTGCTTGAAGGCTTACGTCGAGCGGAAGCTGAAAATCAAAGCACCCATAGGTATAACAATGAAAGCCAACAATCTGCATTGTATAAACTGATGAAATACATTAACTCACCAGACCACACGGAACGCAAAAAAGAAGAACTCCTTGATAGCCTTTGCCAATCCTTCCGCAATATCGGTACTGTTGACGAAGAGACAGGTGGGCACGTTTCAGAGTGTTATATAGGTCAAGTTGGCACCATCATGCAAACCCCGCAAATCATCGACAATATTGAAAATACCGATGAGCCTGATGACACACCACTTGAAGCTGGCACTATGGATCAAAGAGCGCTTAATGAAATGTTAAGAGCAGACATGGCGAAACACGTCTCCTGCGACCGAGAAGGCCCAAACTTAAATGATGATGAGACGGACTTCCTCGCTGTTCAAATCCAAATTCTTATTCAAGATTGTCTTAAAGATGGCGCAGATCCAGATGAAGACCCTGAAATAAAAGGTGCGCTTAACTTATTGCGTGAGCTCTTTGTTGAGAATATGAAGGGTAAATACTGCTTAGGCAACACAACTGCAAGTGAGCAACAAGTGCTTGATGTTATTAATACAATCTGGCCTGCAGAGGGGTTAGATCCAAGCTCAATTATTCAACCACTCAGCTCTTAAATAGCCTCATATTTATAGCTTGATCAATAAAGCCACAGTTCTGAAAAACTATGGCTTTTTTTTATGCATTTTTGTGTACAAAATGGCCACTACGCCCCATTTGGTGGTACGATCAGCGGACTAATATGCTGTACTGATGTGCAGTCTTAGTCATGACCAGGATATTAGTTTACTAAGTATTTGATTTTAAAGCTTTGCTTTTGCTCAAATGCTCTGGCAACCCATTCATGGTTAAAATATTACAAATCAACCTGTTAGGAAGATACAATGAAAACATTAGTTAAGAGCATTCTAGCTGCTGGCCTTCTAAGCGCTTCAAGCTTTGCTTCTGCTGCACTAGTGAGCGGCGTAAGCTTCTCTTCTATCGACTCAAGCCTATTTGTTTGGGACTACAACAACGACGTTGTTAACTTCAGCTCAAACAACGCTTCTGTTGACGACGTAGACGGCATTTTTGCTAACTACCTATCTGTTGGTGACACTGCTCACTTCTCAGATTTCTCATACAGCAACTTTACAGCTGGCAACCTTTGGACTTCAGGTTCTCTTTCATACTTTGCAGAAAGCCTAGATGTAGCTCAAGAAATTGCATACCCAAGTGCTTCTGCTCCATTCGCTGGCGTATTTGCTGGTAGTGGTTACCTCACTGACGGTACAGATGTTATTTATGGCAACTGGAACGTAACAGTTAACACAGCTGGTACTACTTTCTCATGGTCATCTTCTACTGAAGTTGAATCTGCAGATGTGCCAGAGCCTGCAAGTCTTGGCCTACTAGCTCTAGCTGGTCTTGGTCTAGCTGCACGTCGTAAGTTCAAAGCTTAATTGCGCTGAATTTTCAGACTTAAAGAGGTCTTATAGACCTCTTTTTTTTTTACCTTAAATTTAATCCGTTTTTTTGCCATAAAGAACAACTCTGTATTATGCTTTGATTTTTAAAGATATAAACAAGGCCATAACATGAATACACTACTTTTGATCGGCAGCTTATTAGGATTTATTTCTGTTGTAATGGGGGCAAGTGGTGACCACTTATTTCTTCTAACAGAGGATAAAACTGAAACATTTGCAACAGCTGTACGCTATAACATGCTTTATGCAGCCATTATTACATTCTTAGGCGTCATCCGCTCACTAGACACTGCAGAACATATTCAAAAGAAAGTTGCTCGCTCGGGCTTACTCTTCTCGCTCGGCACAATTGCATTTGTGTTTAGTCTTTATTTGAACCTACTGACAGGTATACCATGGCTTGTCTATGTCACTCCGTTTGGAGGCATTGCATTGATGATCAGCTGGCTTAGTCTTGTTGCTTTGGCATTTCCTCAAAAAAAAAGCAAAACCTTAAATACTTGAACCTTATTACCAAATTTTAGGCATAAAAAAAGCAGTCAATTGACTGCTTTTTGAGAAGGCTTGCAAAAATTATTCAGCAGCAGCTTCTACGATTAGTGGCTCTAGCTCACCAGCTTGTGCCATTTCAAGAATGATGTCAGAACCACCAATAAGCTCACCTTTAATCCACAGCTGTGGGAAGGTTGGCCATTGTGCATACTTAGGCAGTTCTGCACGAATGTCTGGATGCTCAAGAATGTTTACATAAGCAAAAGGCTTATTGTATTGCGTTAGAACTTCAACAGCACGTGCAGAGAAGCCACACTGTGGAAACTGAGGTGTTCCTTTCATGTAAAGAAGGATGGAGTGCTCAGCGATCTGTTCTTTAATTACATCAAGAGTTGTCTTTTCGGACATGATAAACCTCATTTATTAATACTTGTGTTGCCACGAGTATACCGACTTATCCAGTCAAGGTCTATGATATCCGAGGCTTAGTTTACTCATCCCATCGAATTTTTTGCCGCAAAACCTGTGCCATCATGTCCGGCGGTGTATAAGCTTGACGAACAGTCTGATTAATATCGTCAAAATCATATTGCCAATTCGGTTCACGTTTGTCGATCACCTTAGCGCACACACCTTCTCGAAGATCACCCTCTTTATACAGTTTTGCTGCGGCCCAATAATCTTCATTAAAAACCTGTTCTAAGCTTTGGTCTTTCGCTCTTCTCAATAAGATATCTGTCACGCACAGACTTAAAGGCGAAACCGCATCAATACCACGGGGCGACATGAGAAACAAGTCTTCGCAAGCATTATGGAAGTGCTTAGCATTGGATAGCAAATCTTCAACCCAAGGTATATGCGGGTAATCCCAATAAAAATCACACCAATCACGGATTGCTTTAGGAATTGTATCTAAAATTGGATCATACTCTTGATCTGCAGGTGCAGGTGGCGAAGGTGGAATCCCCTCTTCTTTTTGATATTCCACCATGGATTTTTCAACCCATTGGCGCAAGCAATCGACAAGTTCACCATCACGTCGGCTCCACTTGGAGATAAACTCGTACAAGCGTACAATCATCAAACTACGGTCTTGAGACGGTAGAATGCAATCAACCAAACCTAGAGCTTTAGCAAGCTGTGGCTTCATACGCGCACCTGTCATGCCAAACCATGCTCCTAGACCAAGTGGCATACGAGCCAACTGGTGACGAACCCCCACATCAGGAAAAAAACCTATTGCCGTTTCAGGCATAGCAAACTCAGCATCATGGGTGCAGATTTTTAAACGACCGGTGGACATAAGACCAACGCCACCACCCATAACATAACCATGCATTAAATGAACAATTGGTTTAGGGTAATCATGTAGAGCAAAATCAAGGCGATATTCATCGGCTAAAAACTGTACGTTACCAGCATCATGCAGGGCTTTAATATCGCCACCAGCACAATAGGCTCGCTGCCCTTTACCTTTAATAATAATAAGCTCTATGCGGTCATCATAGGCCCATTTTTTGAGAATGGATTTTAACCCTTGAATCATCGAAGAATCTAATGCATTCAGGGCATTCGGTCTATTTAGAGAGATAACACCAACTTCCATGCGAAGCTGGTTTGTCATAATACGATCAACATCAATATGTGAGAACTCGTCCATAAGTACCTCAATTGAAGGAATTTATAAAAAGCCCAACAATGGTGTGGACTTTAAGGCCAAACTCTGATCAGTTTAGCCTAAATTCAATAACTTAAATAGTTATTTTTTTGGAAAGGTTATTTTTGAGGTGCTTTGAATGCAAGCATACGATCAAGAGAACGACGAGCACCTTGAATCATTTCATCTTCTAAATGAATTTCTTCAGGCCAGTTTTTAAGGCCTTGCTCTTTCGCAGCAAGCGTCTCTTTTAACAGCTGATCCATACGTTCAAGGGTATTCATCGCCATCCAAGGACAATGAGCACAGCTACGACAGGTTGCGCCTTGGCCACCTGTTGGGGCATCAATCAGCACTTTACCAGGGGCTGCTTGCTGCATTTTGTAGAAAATAGCTCTATCTGTAGCAACAATACAATGAGTGTTTGGAAGCTCGCGGGCTGCTTTAATCAGCTGGCTTGTAGAACCAACAACATCAGCAAGGGCAACAACAGATTCAGGTGACTCAGGGTGAACCAATACAGCGGCATTTGGATATACAGCTTTAAGGCTCTCAATACCTTGCGCTTTGAATTCTTCATGAACCACACAGCTGCCGTCCCAAAGCACCATATCTGCACCAGTTTTCTTTTGCACATAAGAACCGAGGTAACGGTCTGGAGCCCAAAGAATTTTTTCACCTTGTGAATCTAAATAATCAACTACATCAAGGGCAATACTAGATGTTACAACCCAATCAGCACGAGCTTTAACAGCAGCGGATGTATTGGCGTAAACAACCACAGTACGATCAGGGTGTTGATCGCAAAATGCAGCAAACTCGTCAGCATCACAGCCAACATCAAGGGAACATGTCGCTTCAAGTGTAGGCATGATAACGCGTTTTTCTGGCGTTAGAATCTTTGCGGTTTCACCCATAAAGCGAACGCCAGCAACAATGATCACGTCTGCATCAGAGCGAGCGCCAAAACGTGCCATTTCTAAAGAATCAGAAACGAAGCCACCAGTTGCATCTGCAAGGGCTTGAATTTGAGCATCTGTATAATAGTGAGCAACAAGAGTTGCATTAAGGGCCTTAAGAGAAGCTGCGCAGGAAGCGATTAATTCTTCTTGCTGCTCTGGACTGTAAGCTGGAAGCGCACATAAAGCTTTCTCAAGCTGCGCTTCAACCGCAGGATTTGAAGTCGGATGTGTCATTGTAACTCCTACACACTAATATGATAGCGAAACAATCTACACCCGACGGCTGTCATTTTCAAGAGGAAACTGTTTCTTCTTGGTTATCTTCGACTGCTTCTAGACGTAGACCAACACCTTGAATTGTGTGAATTAAAGGTTTTTGGAAAGGACGATCTACCGCCTTTCTAATTTTATATAAATGGCTACGAAGTGTATCGGAATCAGGAAGGTCTTCACCCCAAAGCTCAGCTTCGATCGCTTGACGAGAAACAACGTTTGGTGACTCACGCATAAGAATACGTAAAATCTTCAAACAGGTTGGTGAAAGTTGTAACAGCTGACCACCACGAGTCACTTCGGCCTTCTTCACGTCAAACTGTAAATCACCAACAGTAAACACAGTATTAACAACCTCACCTCGTGTGCGTCTGATGTGTGCAATAATACGAGCTTCTAATTCAGGCAAATGAACCGGCTTAACAATGTAGTCATCACAACCTGCTTCAAAACCAGCTACTTTTTCATCTTGTGAGTCACGAGCAGTAAGGATGATCACTGGTGTATCTTTACCAACCTTTTCACGAAGCTGGCGAAGCACCTGCATACCATCCATTTCAGGTAAACCTAAGTCAAGAATAACAGCATCATAACGGCCAGTACTTGAAAGCTCTAGGGCTGAACGACCATCATAAGCATAGTCAACTGTTATATCGGAAGCTTCAAGGTAATCACCAACTGTAGCCGCTAAATCTTTGTTGTCTTCTACAAGCAACACCATCATTGCTGAATTAGGCATATTCATTCTCCAAAAATATCTAATGCGTGAATTATTCCATATTCACTTATCACTGTCATGTGAACAGGTTTCATTCATGTTTTAGATCGCATTTTATTGGAACTCGTACATTAGTGCTCAATCAGATTCATCTTGAGAGAGGTATCAAGTTCTGGCACACTAAAACTAAAGCCAGCATCTTTCAAAGCTTTAGGCGTGACACGAGCGGAATCCAAAAATACAGATTTCATTTCGCCTAATGCAGACAATGCCAAGCTTGGAATACGAATACGTGTCTTCTTATCATACACCCCTGATAGGTGCTGCATAAAACTGCCCCACTGCTCGGGCTCAGGGGAGGTTATGTTTAATGGACCTGATTCGAGGTCGTGCTCCTCTACGAACAAAATAGCCTGAACCAAGTCATGACGGTCAATCCAGCTCACCCACTGTTGTCCATCACCAAAGACACTCCCCAGACCTAACTTAGCAGGTAGCGCTAATCTTGATAAAAGGCCTCCATCAGGCCCTAAAACAACACCAAAACGCAGTGCATACCACTTAGCATCAGCTTCTTGAGCCGCACTCGCAATACGTCTTTCAATACCAGCGCAAAGTTCAGCAGCAAAACCTCGACCTTGCTGTGCCGATTCATCGAGCCAATAGTCACCCCCGTCACCATAAAAACCAATTGCAGAAGCACCAAAGATACGATCTATTACAATCTCTGCATCAGAGAAAGATTGATGTAAACGTGTGACTAAATCCCAGCGGGAATTTTTAAGTTCTTCTTTACGCTTAGGTGTCCAAGGCCAGTCTGCTATACCAGCACCGGCCAAATGAACAACTGTGTGTATCTTACTCTCACCAAGCTGCATTAAAATTGATCTGACATCCTGTATAGAATAAACGTAATGGAGCTTATCCTGCACTTCAGGAAAGTCGGGTTTATCATGGTGTACATAAGCAAAAATACGTGCTTCTGGATTTTGCAATAAAGCTGGAATTAGGCCTTGTGCAATAAAGCCCGAAGCACCTGTTATAAAATAATTTTGAGCCACGTTGCATTCCCATTTAGTTGGTTTTGACACTCTATTTTAGGCTATTCCCCTAAAACATACAGATATGACCTGTATATATTCTTTAAGAGTACAATAAATTAGACAACTGAAGAAATAGACCTTCGGCTGTGTTAATGTCTATGATACTCTGTGTTCACATCTGTGAATGTAAAATCACAAATGTAGCATATTTGATTGTTCTTAAAACTCTATATAACCAAGTATTACTGAGAAAACCCTAACGTTAACGTGAATGCAAAAAACAGCTTATTTTAACGTCACTTAAGAATGCCTTAAAATCCAAGCAAACTCTCTATTTCTACTGGAGCACTCTATGGACAGTGAACAGATTGCCGATATTAAATGGACTTCACAAATACCAGTTGCACTCTCTCAAGAACAGGCTTTTAATTACATAGCGGACTTTTCAGCTATTCGCTTGTGGGACCCATCAGTCGTTAATTCAACGCTTCAAAAAACCGGCCAAGAACAAACAATTGGTAAAGGCAGCCAGTTTGAAATTACCTTTGATTCAGTGCTCAATAAAAGTATGATGAAATACGAGATTTTGAATAGTGTACCGCCACATGAGGTACACCTTAAAGGCCATCATAAAAACTTTACAACATTTGAGATCATTCGCATCACACCAGACAACAACAATAAACATGCTACAACCATTCACTATTGTTTAGAAATTAACGTTAAAAATTCATACCGTTTTTTATTACCGCTGCTTAAACCCATGACCAAACGAATGGCCAACAACGCTGCACGCAACCTGCAACGGCTTGGGCTCCCAGATACTACTCGACCACGAAAAAGCAATAGACTTTTAGCCTATACACTTTTCCCTTTTTTCTGGCATTGTACAAAGCTGGGCTTTAGACGATTAAAAGATGCACACCCTCTACCGGTGACAAGTGATAAAAGGGTTGTCATTACAGGCTGCACAAGCGGTATTGGGCGTGAAATTGCGTTTGAGTTAGCCCGTACTGGCTGTGACATTATTATGATTAATCGAAATCACAATAAAGCCGTTCAATTTAAAAAAGAACTCGAATCTCGCTTTAATATAGATGTTACGTCTTATATTGCTGATTTAAGCAATGCTACTGAAACTCAGCAAGTCGCATATAATATAAAAAATGCATTTAATTCCATCGATGTTCTTATTAATAATGCAGGTTCACTTATTCACGAACACCAAATAAAAGAAGGCTTCGAATTTCATTGCGCCATACACCTCGTTGCGCCATTTATCCTCAGCACAACTTTATTACCACTCTTAAAAAATCGTCAATGCAAAGGCCCTGGCCGAGTGATTAATATGTGTTCTGGCGGTCTCTATGGTCAATCTTTACCACTGCATGATTTGCAATATGAGCAGGGACAATTTAGTGGCACAAAAGCCTATGCACGAGCGAAGCGAGGCTTATTAGATATCACTCAAGAAATGGCACGATTATATGATCGTGAAGAGGTCGTATTTAATGCGATGCATCCAGGCTGGGTTGCAACAGGAGCCGTCGCCAGCGCACTTCCAACATTTAATACATGGCTAAAACCATTTCTAAGAAACGCATATCAAGGTGCAGACACTGCACTCTGGCTCGCATTAAGCTATATTGCAGGCCATCATACAGGTCAATTTTGGCTTGATCGAAAAATAGAGCCTCATGAAATATTGTTAAATACGGCGACCCCGCCTAATAAACAAGCACTTTTATTTGCAACACTTGAGGGTTTATTGCCAGAATACAGCCCTTCTGAAACTGAGTTAAACACAACAAGAGCCTTAAAACATGGATAACCGATTCGATTTATCACAAATGGCCAGCGAACTGGCCAGCGTCTTAGAATCCGGCAGCACAAAACAATTGCCACTTGAACAATGGTCACCAAGTGACTGTGGATTTCTTCCTTTGCTCATTGACCATGAGGGCCAATGGTGGTCAACAGATGATATAGACAACCCATCCCCATACCGCCGCCCTAAACTTGTAAAACTTTTAAGCCAGCTTTTATGGTGTGAGCCAGGCGATATCAAACCTGGTTCAAAGGGCAATTACAGCCTCCGAACACCTCATGAGTCAGTCAAAATCGTTGTGGAAGATGTGCCATTTATTGTGGTTGACTACAAGTGGAGCGACGATAAAACTGAGATCATCTGCACCACACAAGTTGGTGAGCAATTTAGCATTGGTGAAAAGCACCCAATCATGTGCAGCACACAAGCGCCTTTCCTGCCATATGCACTTGTAAGACGAAATCTGTGGGCGCGTTTTAACAGAAACAGCTATTATAGACTTGTAAATGAGCTATTATCACAAAATAACACCGAAGCGACGTCCACTCTTTCAGTGACAAGCCAAGGCAAGACATTTGTTATTGCAGGAGACATACATGAATAAACTATCAACATTTGGCAAGCTTTGCCTTGTACCAGCACTTTTGGTATCTACTACAGCATCTGCAGATACAGTGCTTGGTCTCTATGCCGAAGTCAACTATTGGTCAGCAACACTTGATGGTGACTTTGGTAACGGCAACAGCAATGGCTTACTCGATAGTTTCCAAGGTGAAAATGGCGATCGTGATCAGCACCCTATTTTCAGTGCTTCATTTGAACATATGATTCCACTCATCCCTAATGTGATGCTTCGTCAAAATAATATTAACTATGCTGATGCACGCAACCTGACAAACAATGTTGATATAGGCTCTGCAACATTTGATACATCGAGCCCTGTTGCCTACAACTTCGATTTTTCTCATACAGATATCGTGCTTTACTATGAGATTCTCGATAACTGGGTCAACCTTGATGTTGGTCTTGCTGCTAAAAAAGTACAGTTTGAATTTGATGTGCGCCAAGGTACAGAAGTATTCCATTATGAAAATGATGAAACAATCCCGATGCTGTATGGCAAGGCTGCTTTCAAACTGCCATTTTCTGGCTGGCAAGTGACAGCTGAAGGTATGGCTTTAACCTTTGAAGATGACAGCATTGAAGATATCAGCATTGAACTTGGCTACAACTTTAATAGCTTTGCGCAAGTGAATCTTGGCTACCGCCAAATGGTCATTGATATTGAAAGACCAGGTGCATCAGGTGATTCTGAACTAACACTTGATGGTACTTATATCGGTTTTATTGCGCATCTGTAAGACCAGCAATATCTATTCGTAATGCAGCTTGCTTATAAAAATAAACTGCATTACGAATCTTTTTTTCACCCAAATATTGCTTGAAAATCCTGTCTTCTCACAGCAGAACCATGATTCAATCGATGACTAACCGATCGCTCAGGTATTCTTATACCCGATGTATCTTGATGAACTGAACGACCAACAGGCTGCATATCCTGCAACAAGAAATCTCTTGAAGAGTTAAATTCTGAACGCACTACAGCAGCAGGATACTCTGGCGCTGCGTGATCTGAATTTAGATCCTGTCTTTGAAACACACTAGGTCGAACCATTGCAGCTTGTGATGCACTTTCAAGTTCTGCTTTATCTTGTTTGTAAGTAGATTGCCCAAGGTAAAGCAAGCCTACAGCAACAAGCAAGCCTGGCACTACACCAATACCTGCTCCCTGAGTTGAGTTCACCTTATCATTAAGCGTACCTGCGGCTATGCCAAATAAAGCTGTCGCTGCTGGTATCATGATTGCTGCAATAAAAAGCTTGCGCATTTGAGTTTGCTTTAAAATATGACTTAACTCTTTTGCAAGTGGATTTGTCGCTCTTTCGAGCATATCAAACCTCGGAGAAGCAATAGCATTATTGACCTTAGACAGAAGCTTACCATAAGAATAATGCCCAATTGGTGCAACCGCCCCCCAGATATTTAATGCTTTCTGATTATCATAAGGGCCATTTCGTTTAAAATTAAGCTGCTGACCTACTTCGCCAAGCTCAACATACTTGGCCATTATCATTAAGGCTTTTAATTCTGTATTAGAAGATGACAGAATCGCATGAAAAGCTTGATGACTACCAACACCCAATGCCAGTGCCCCAGAGGCAAAACCAGCAATACACAGCTGACCACTACCACTTTGTGCATAGTCTTTAATATGTGTGCCGATATCTGTAAAAAAATCATTCACAGATGGGACTTTTAAACTCACAAGAGTCATAGCAGTTGCTGTAACCGCAACAACAGCAGCAACAGACATAGATGCCTTTGGGTTTGCTTTTATTTTCGCCCAAAAGTTGCTACCAACTTTCATGCGTGTGTCATCAATAAAAGCCATTTGATCAAAAGTTCGAGCTGGCGCAGTATGAAGCCCTGCAGAGGCTTGTTGGGTATTCAAGTGGACGTCCTTTATTGTTTATTTACTTGGTTATTCTTTCTCTTTAGAGTTATGCATAATCAGTCGCGTAATAGCGCTGCCTCATCTGTTCTTTTGACTCGTCAGCAGATTGAAATAGGTGTGCATTTTGCTTTTGTATAGAACGCACTAATGGATTCGAGCTATCAACTGGATAATGCAGTTGAGTTGATCTCGCATTTTCATCAAAAGGGTCTCTATAGGCTGAGCCAATCGGCAATTGCAATGAAGGCTGAGTCACAAAGTCATCGGCCTGATCACTCAATAATCGATCTGGCTGAGCAATAGCGCCCTTTTGAATATTCTCAATATACTGGGCTTGAGCTTTTGTTGTAGGCTCTTCACAAGCTTCTGCCATTCGTTTCATTTCTTTATTTAAAATATTTCGATGACAGTCTTTAACATAGTGGGCACTCACAGCAACAACAATTGCAGCAGCTGTACCAACTAAAGCACCAATAGCTGCACATGGTATAGCGCCGTAACCAGCCCCAAGAAAACCTATACCACTACCTATTAAAGCGCCACCTAGGGGCAAAGCAATAATGGATAAAATCATTCGGCGTGTTTGTACTTTTCGTAACTCTTTAGCAATAACGTCTGTAGCGACTTTATAAGATTCACGAGGCTTACCTGGTTGTGAATCGCGAATAATGCCTGCATTCACCTTATCAAGAAGCTGTTCAACATTAACACGGCCAAAGGGACTGAACCGGCCATGCACACGCAATACTGTGATCTCTGGATCTAATGTTGAAGTGAACTGACCATTAGGTTGTAATTGAAGGGATGCTGCAAAATGTTTCGCAGCTTTAAGCTCAGAATCAAAAGCAGGTATTAGCGCCTTTAATGCTTGATGAACACCAATAAGACTAAACAGCGCGCCGCCACCAAACGCACCTGCAGCCATGGCCCCAGTACCAGCAATACCAGTAGTGCCTAACTGTAAAGCAGGCGCACTCGAACTGAGAAAAGAAGTAACCGCAGGCACTTTCATACATACAGCGGTTGCAGCAGCACCTATACCAGCAGTTACAACACCTACAAAAGCTTTAAGCTTTGCATGACCATGAAGGGACTTAACGGCTGAGTAATCTTGCGGAATAACACTTTGTGATTGACGTAATGAATCGATCATTTGCCACCTATTTTTATAATTGTAATAGGTCCCACAAGCACATTAAAAACGGCACAATGCGACATTAGGGGGCTTTGCCGGCAATATTATCAAATTGCCAGCAAATGACAATATAACTTTAACAGGTCTTTACATTTCTAGAAGATGGTTTAAAGCATTGCGAGCTTGAACACTACCTTCAGGATCTTTCAGATTAAAGTTATTAAACGCATCAAGTAAAAACTGTTCCTTTGGATCCTGTGTTCGCTGAAAGTGATCTTCATCATCGCTCAGCTTTGATACAAAGCCCTCTAAAGAAGTATGCTGCTTAATTTGTTTATCAAATAAAGCATGTATTTTTTGAGAACCACTTTCGCTGGCTTCACTCTTAATAAATTCACCAAATGTTAGAGGCAACGTTTGAGAGCGCGTAGGTTCAACACTTGCTGTACTTGAACTTGATTCACGAGCTTCTCGAGCCTCCCGAGCTTTACGTTCTCTTTGTAGATTATTTAACATTCTCTGTGGAACACTAAATAAACCATGATCAATGTTGTCTTGAGAGTGTCCCCCAAATGAAAAATCTCTCTTTGGAGTGCTAGTAGTTGAACCGCCTTCTTTAATAGTTGCAGCAGATCCAGCAGAGCTTCTTTTATCCTCAGGAGTTTCCAATACTGTAGATAAAACAGGCCCTCTACGACTCGTTGTTGGACGATGAGTAGGTGTTTTAACGCTATCTTCAGGTTTAAAGTCAAAGGTCTTATTTTCATCAACAGGTGTTAACCCAGTCGTTGGTGTCGAGTAATGCGATGAGTAAGGTGTATAAAACTCAGAAGATATATCGCTATCAAAACTTGGGCGCGGTCTAAGGCTAGCAATTGTACCAGCACGGGAGATAGAATCCATGACGCCCCTTGAACTTTCAATTGAGCGGCCACTTACATTTGTAGGCCTGTGAACAAGCGTTGTTTGACCTGAAAATATAGGGTCTCCGTCGGTAGCGGAAGTTGGTGTTCGTATCAAGCTTGAGGCATTACTCTCACTTCTAAAAAGACCTGACTTAAAAGCTGGATCAATAGACAAGAAACTTCTATTTAGCCGAGGTGTAAGCTCTTTATCTTGGATTTCATCATCTTTACCTTCAAATGTTGTTGCAGGTTTATGGCTATCTTTAAACTGGCTTAAAGGGCTTTTTTGGCTCAAGTGTTGATCATTGACTGGTGTAGCATCTAAGCCCTGTGCATTTGGCTCTATAACTTGTGGTATAGCATCGGATGGCTTTTGGCTCTCATGCATTAAATCAATATGGTAACCATCGTTAAATTCTGTTGATTCTTCCGGCGTTGGCGTTGGCGTTAATAAGTCTTCATCACCATCATCCGGCAATGGTATTTGATCAGGGCGTAATTCATTAGAAGTTTGATCTCTTTGACCATCTACATTAGGCCCCATTTCTACAGTATCAAGCTCAAGCCCTCCTGCAAAGTCATTGGCTTTGGCAGCGATGTTTTTACCTTCAGTATTAGCAACGCCATAAGCTGCTATAGCACCAATAATACCTAAACCAAGGCCACACGCTGCGCCAATAAGCGCCGTTGGGGCTGCGCCAAAGCCAGCACCTAAGCTGCCACCAACCGCAGAACCTATTAATGCACCAGCAGCAATATACATTGCCATAGCTGTACCAGCCTTGCGAAATTGTGAAACAGTAAGATCACCTTCAAGGGTGTTACGGATTGCTTTACTCACTGCATCAGTAGGTGAGTCATGTTTAGGAAGCTCTTTATCAATATTTTTATTAATGCTTTGAAGAAGCTTACTGTAGTTTGTACCACCAACGGATTTGAACATTGAGCCGTACTTATTATACAGGTGCTGATGAGGATCAATGCCTTCTTTAAGCTTTAAATGACGCCCATCCTCCGCCTTTTCAAAAATATCATTGAAGTTTAAATTTTGAATAGCAGTGAGTTGACTATTGTGACGAGTATTCAATGTTTTAAATGAGTTAAAAGCACCTATTAATGTAGCACCTGCGCCACCACCAATCGTGCCCAAAGCTGTAGCACCAACACCAATAATGGCTTTACCTGCAGTTGTAAAGGCACCAGCAATTGCAGCATGATGCATATAAGCCATAATACCAGCTGTTGCCAACGCGCCTCCACCAACAGCACCACCTACGATTGGCTTAATTTTAGAAAGCTTACTATTCGTCGTTACTTCTGGGGCGTTTTGTATAAAAGATTGGGAAGAACCTTGTACTGCACTAGGCATGATAAACCTCGATTATTATTCTCTATCTAATGATTTCTTAATATCACTGTATTTAATAGTCGAGAATTCTAACATAAGGTTTTATATGTAAAAGACTGTTATTTTGATATTTAACACTAATACTACAGAGTAGCGCTAAGTGTTTGTTATCAAGATAAACAATGGTTATATTTTGCTCAACCCAATAACACTAATCCCACAATTCCTACTTCAAAATGTGCATGGTAGAAGTTAATCAATTTCAAGCTGCGATGCTGTGAAAGCGACACTTAATTCAGCTTTAAATTTATTCGATTGTGCTTGCGATTGTTGACCTATTTTATCGAACATTTGTCTTATTAGAGAAAGTAACAACTCAGGGTTATTTTGCTCAATAGATTTATGCTTATCATTCGGGCTGATAAACTGGTCTAAAGAACCAAGATTATATTCTTGAGTAAATTGTTCGAGGTACTTTACTAAGTAACTGCAGTCGATAGGATGGTCATGCATATAAGACAGCACAGAGTCTAATGGCTGTCCTCTTTCCTGATTAACAGGTGTGCTATGCGATGAACTAACACCGTCACCATACAACGCCTGAATAATCGCTGTTTTTAATTTTTGAGAAACTGCCTCTGGAGCCTCAGAGACCATTTTAAATATGGCATCTTTTAAATGCTCATCTAAAGGTGTATTAGCATTATCTAGGGTATAAGCAGGGTCACAAACATAGCTCTCTTCAAATATCGATAAATTGAATTGCTCGGAGAGCTGATTTAATTTCTTTAAAAGAACACGAGGCTCAATAGTATCCTGATGATAATTCAATACAAGATTCTCAAATTCTTCATCTATAGAATTGCTCTTGTTAACCGCATGCAGTGAAACCGTACTTTTATTGCCTGCACTCAAACCATAAAGAGTATTACGGGATATAGGGCTTATATTTTCTACACTACTACTTGATGAGATTGAAAATTGATCGCTATCCAATTGATAAATAGATTCATGCTCTTCAGCAAATCTTACAGTTTTGGGGTTTGAAACCGATTGAGATATCGTTGGCAGGCCACTCTTACTACTTTGATCCTCAAAAAAACTTTCTACGCCTAGTTGTTCACGAGGCTGACTAACCCTCATTAATTCATTATTTTGCATTTCTTTTAAAACAAGCTGCTGTAAATTATAAAGGCCATTAAATCCCTTTTGCCCATTGAGGAATTGGAGTAACGCTCGATCAATCGAGGTTTCTGCAGTCTGCGTTTCAAGCAGCTGTATACAATGAGCCTTTAGAGCACTAAGGTCTTGAGAACCTTTGCCTTTGATGTCTCCGGCTAACAGCATATTTAGATCATGAGCGCATTCCATCATTGGCACTAAGCGATCCACTTTCTTTCTAAAGTCAGAACCCTCTACCTCAGTATTTTTTATGTTTGTCTGTGAATGTAGTGAATTTAAAGACTGGTTATCTCTATAAACACCTTGCTCTAGGTTTTCATAATCAACTGGACTAGAATCACTCGACGAACTTGAAAAAGCAGCACTTTGTTCATCATCTGTATTATGCGTAAAAGGTATTTCTCTCATTTTATCTGTGAGTTCCTGCTCCATGTGCTTGTAAGCTAGAGTAGCCCCACCAGCAGATGCCATCAGAGCACCAAATCCAGCCAAGCCACCAATGAGAGCACCTGGGCCTAAGCTGACAGCAGCACCAATGCCAGCCCCAACACCAATCATTAAAAAGCCAGATGAGATTGTTTTTGCTTTTTGTGCGTCATTTAAATCATTAAGCAACTCTTTCCGAAGAATTGTTTGCAGACTTGAGAGTTTTTGCTCTGCTTTACCTTCATAAAAACCACCCTGCGCAAAAACTCTTCTTTCGACTGCTTTGGATAAACGTGGTAAAGCATAGTGACGGCCCTGGTGCTGAATAAGAAGGCTTTCATTTACTTTTTGAATAATATCGCCATAGGTTTTCGCACCAAAATTACCAGGCATAAACTGCCCCCACTTTCGGTAAGCGACTTTCTGCTGGGGAACTCCTGCTTTCAATTTGAGCTGGTCAATACCATGAGTGCGGGTTACTTCAACATTTTCAAGGAACTGCTTCATGCCATCGTACTGAGAGTTGCACTTCGGTATGACAGATCTTATAGCACTTAAACTACCACCACCATTGAGGCTTAACATGGATGCAAAAGCACCAGTAATACGACCAAAACGTGTCTGTTGAAAGTTTGGATTGTTAATTTTGTCCAGGCGCTTTAGTTTCTGGCTTTCACTTTCTTTTTGAACTTCAGGGTTTCTATAAAAAGATGAATACAAATTTAATGAGTTTGCCATGAGTTACGCCTGCGTTATGATTATTGTTTGCAAAGGCAACATGATATCAAACTAATTAATTGAACTATCGAGAGGTTACAGTAATCCTACAATTTTGGCTGTTGGACACCCACTTTTAAGTTTTCTAATTTGGACACCCATGAAATGGTATTCATTTCATGGGTGTCCAAATTAAACTTGATTGATTAGTCAGTTGCTTATTTATGGGTGTCCATAATAAAAAACTTCATCTTTTTTTGTTACTTATTGATTTTATTCACCCAAGGTTCAAGGGCTTTGACATTATATAGACATAGACACCCATTATAATTTTGTTGCAAAGCATCTCTTTGTAACCGTGTTGCGCAGCCGACTTGAAATTCAACCATGCTGGCAGCATAAGATGGATGTCCATCTAAGAATTTAAAATAAAAATCGCATATACCCTACACAGGAGTTTTTTCAAGATGTTACGCATCGCGCTGTTTATAGCAACCAACATCGCCATTCTATTAATTTTCAGTATCGCAGCCCGTATATTTGGTCTAGATCAGTGGATCTATCAAGCAACAGGCACAAATTATGGTGCTCTATTGGTTTGGTGTGCCATGTTCGGCTTTGGTGGTTCAATTGTCAGCTTGCTCATGTCGAAAATGATTGCGAAAAGAACTATGGGTGTTCAAGTGATTGATCAACCACAGAACCAAACAGAAGCCTGGTTGCTTGAAACGGTTCGTCGTCAATCTGAAGCTGTGGGTATCAAGATGCCTGAAGTTGGTATCTTCCCTGATCATGCAGCCAATGCATTTGCGACTGGCGCAAGCCGTAACTCTTCTCTTGTTGCGGTAAGTAAAGGATTGCTACAACGATTTGATGAAAAATCTGTTGAAGCTGTTATAGGTCATGAAATAGCTCACGTTGCAAATGGTGATATGGTCACAATGAGTTTACTTCAAGGTGTATTAAACACATTTGTTTTGCTCTTCTCCCGTATTGTTGGAAATATTGTTGACCGCGCAGTGTTTAAAAATGAAGATGGCAATGGAATTGGTTCTTTTTTAGCAAGCCTTGTTGCACAGGTCCTCTTTGGTATTCTTGCCTCAGTGATTGTGAACTGGTTCTCCCGATACAGAGAATACAGAGCTGATGAAGGCGGCGCGCAGCTTGCAGGTAAAAATAATATGATTCAAGCATTGCGCAACCTCCAGCGTGAGCACATGCCAGCACATATGTCTGACCAGCTTGCAGCATTTGGTATTCAACATTCCAATGTTAAAAACCTATTCGCAACACACCCTCCATTGGAAAAGCGCATCGAAAACCTAGAACAACGCATGTAATTTAAAGCCTCCTCTTGGAGGCTTTTTAATATGTTGCATCGCATTGACAAGTAAGGACTCACTACTCAAAATGCTGCTCTTACAAAACAAGAGATAGCATTATGACTTCCATCTATAACAATCAGTCATCTCCGGTAAACCAGCAACCGCCTCTACACATACAAATAGACAGCCTAGCAATAGACACCCTTGAGCCACCACCTGCAAAAGTAACAAGTAATCAAAGTACGCTTCGAACAACACTTCGTCAAAATATAATGAAAAGACTTAACCAAGCAGTAGGTCAGCACACTTGGGGTGATCAGTTTGAAATTCCTGTTCATGAAGACTTGAAGACAGGTGAAATAACAAGTCTAGGCTTAAGTCTTTACAACCATGATGCTGTCGCAAATCAGAACTTTAACCAAAATCACGCGACTCAAGTATCTTGTGGCTTTACTGAAAATCTTCGTCAACTTGCAGATCAATGGCCCCCAATAGAAAAGGCTATTTTTAATCATGCATTAGCACTAAAAGACATGGCAGAAGCAGATGAATACGCCCCCAAAGGGTCAGGTAAACACCTGCAGGCCTTAAAGCAAATTCAAGCAAGAGCACTCCCTTTTGATTTTGGAGAACTGACAAGCAAAGTTGGCTCGAATGCCTATGCCGCTTTGATGAATGCCAGAACGACCGAACATCAGCAAGACATGCTCACTCGCATTCAAACAGCAGATGATTTAGTAATGAACTGCGTGCAGTTTGTCGCACTCACGCTGCATCAAGAAGGCATATTAAGCTTGGATGCGCTCAAACAAAATCAAGACTTTACTCAATTACTTAGCTTAAATACGGCAATACCTTATAAAGAACATGCCAAAAAGCTTAAACCAGGTGATCTTGTGATGGTCTACACCAAAGACAGTCATGAATTTTGTCATATCGCATTTTTCCGCTCCCATGCATCACAGAAAACAACAGAAAAGCCACCAAGAGTGATTGAGCTTGGTGGTAATAGCGAGACATCTCATGTTCGTAAGGGGCAAATTCAAATCACTGATGAATTTGAGCTCTATGTAAAACCACTAAAAACACTTCTTAACAGATCAATATAAATGTATGAGAAGTCACAACTCAAGATCAACAATTAATCCAAAAGACCAGAACCACCAAGCTGTAGAATACAGAGTTTGATATTAAACTTGGCTTTGCACGATGATAATAAATTACTATAGAATCAACCAGCTACAGCATTCATGCGATAACTCCAATGTAGCCCTCTTCTTAAATAACATTGCTCGCATAACAACGCCTCACCCTACACTGTCATTAAAAGAGGGGCTCTCCCAAAGCCAAATGCGTTACATAACGAGCTCATCTGGCCTAACACACATCGAACTTCCAAACTTTTACAGTTTTCGCTCTCGATTAACGCAACAAGTTTTACCTGACTATCAAGCAGCATCAAGGCTTCTAGTGAATGGCATTGCTCGAGATTTAATCGACACGAAAACTAGTTGGCCAAAACCGCTTTTTAGAAACCAAGCACTATCTCATTTATGCAACCTACAAGATCAAGTACAGGGCATTGATAACGGTGCCTATGGCGTCATCGATATTATTAACCTAAATGGCATCAATGCCGCAGCAGGATACACCGAAGGCCAAGTTATATTTGGTAAGATCACCAGTTTAATTAAAAGCTGTTTAGAAGAAATACCTGGTATTGAGTTATACCGTCATGGTGGTGACGAATTTTCGATGTGCCTAGCAGGATCAAATGCGGCCGAAACGCTTAAACAACAAATCAATAAAGCTCAGCGTATTGTGCAGGATTTTTTGTTAGCGCCTTACCTGTTACCAAATGGACAACCAATCCAACTCACAGAAATACCTCATACCAAAAAAACAAATTCACATATGCATAAAGGAACTGGATTTCTTGCTTCAATTGTACCAATTGTAAAAAACACTCATGTCCATAGCATTATTCGTACAGCAGATGTCCAACTTGAACGCTTAAAAAAACAAAGGCCAACACCGGAGCAAACAGCTCAGTCGCATCAGCTGGAAATAGGCATAAATATGTCCAAAGAAATGCAAAAAATATGCCTTACACAGAGTAAAGTAAATACCTGCATTAGCGCATCTAATAAAACCCCTGAAAAGTTGAGTTACTTGCCTACACGCCTTCGGGATGGCAATGCTACAGCAAATGCAGTTCACAAGGCTCAGAAAGCCCTAAATACTGATGAGTTAACCGGTTTTAAGTTACTTGAGGGAAGAAACAATGCCATTCAAAAAGTTTTAAGTCAGCCTAACCCTCAATTATCAGCTTATGTAGAGTGCGATATTACCAATCTAGGTGGGTTAAATGCGTATCTATCATGCGAAACAGCAGACACCGTTCTACAGGCCTTTGCCGCCCTCTTTAAAACTCATATTAGCGCTGAGTTCGAGCATGTTCATTTTTTTAGGCATGGTGGTGATGAGTTTTCCGCCCTTGTAGAACACATGGAAATAGAGGCTGGTGAAAAGTTAGAAAAGGCCTTAAACCAAGCAGTAAAGCATGCACAAACATTAGCCCACAGGATTGGGCTTAACAGCGTACCTCACCCGAAATACACAGATAAATTTGGAACAGGCATTAAGTTTGGAATAGCATATCTGCCAAGACATCAGCAGCATGGCTTAAGTATTAACGACATTACAACTCATGCTGATAATGATTTAAAAGCAAGATTTTTAACCTCAATAGATGCATCTAAAGACGAGTAAGAACCTCATCCAAAAATGCAAATCCATCATCGGTAAGCTGAAAACTATTTTCATTCAGTGTTAAATAGCCAAGGCTTTCCAGAGGTTTCATCTTTTCAAGAAGTACAGACCAATCCCCAGCAGTTTTAGACTCGTAATCATGCTTTTGCACTGGCTTTATTAAACGTAGGTGGTTTAGAAAGTATTCAAACTCACGATCTTCTCGCGTTAGAACGTGAGCCTGACCAGTAAATGGATGCCCATTTGGCGTTGCCGAGGTTGCAACTCGATCAAGACGTTTTAAATAATGGGCTGGTAAACGAGTTTTATGATAACGCCAGACACCATCATCCCGAGTTTGTTTACCATGTGCGCCAGCCCCTATGGCAGCATAATCACCAAACTGCCAATAATGCACATTATGTCGGCACTCTTGATTAGGCTTTGCATAGGCAGAGACTTCGTACTGTTTAAATCCTGCAGAATGAATAAGTGCTCGACCCTGTTCCCATAAGTCATGACTCACCTCTAAATCCAACTTTGGTGGCTGGGCATAGAATGCCGTGTTTGGCTCTATTGTGAGTTGATACCATGAAAGATGATCAGGGTTAAAATCAATAGCCGTCTGCAGGTCATAGAGGCCATCTTCTAAAGATTGGTCTGGCAAGCCAAACATTAAATCGAGATTAATACGTTTAAAACCCGCCTTTCTGGCTTCTTCAAATGCTTTTGCAGCTTGTTGCGAGGAATGCACGCGACCTAAGGCGTGTAATTTTTCATCTTGAAAACTTTGAACACCCATAGATAAACGATTAATACCTGCTGCCAAATAAGCTTCAAAACGATCATACTCAAGTGCACCAGGGTTCGCTTCCATGGTGACTTCTAAATCATGAGTCACAGGAAAAGAATCTTTCACTGCAGCTAGTAAAGTTTGATAAAACTGGCCACTAGCGAGGCTTGGCGTACCTCCTCCAATAAAGATGCTTTTGATCTGCACGCCTTGCCACATCTGCGCTTCATATTCTAAATCTTTTAACAGGGCCTGCAAATAAGCAGCCTCATCACGACCAGCTTCATGTGAGTTAAAGTCGCAGTAAGGGCATTTACGTACACACCATGGAAAATGAATATAAAGCGCAATGTCTTTCATTTATAAATCAGCCTCAAATTGCGCAAGTTTCTTTTGAAACTCGCGAATTGCAATGCCGCGATGGGAAATGGCAGCTTTTTCTGTTGCTGGAATTTGCGCCGAGGTTGTGGTGAAATCTGGTGCTAAATAGAACATAGGGTCGTAACCAAAGCCACCTTCACCCTGCTCTTTTGTATACACACGGCCTTGCCAATGACCTTGTGCAATAATTGGATCTGGATCATTTGCATGGCGCAAGAATACAATTGTGCAATGGTAATGGGCTTGTGCATACTCAAGGCCAGCATCTTGCAATGCTTTAATCAGTGCTTGGTTATTTTCTGGGTCAGTGGCACCTTCATAAGCATAGCGAGCAGAATAAAGGCCTGGTGCACCTTTAAGTGCAGGAACAACGATACCAGAGTCATCAGCAAGACTTGGTAAACCTGTCACCTCAGCTGCTGCACGAGCTTTAATTAGTGCATTCTCGATAAAGGTTAAGCCATCTTCTTCAGGGCTTTCAATGCCATGATCTGCAAGTGTTGAAAGCTCAATTTTATCACCAAGCAGCATCTGTAATTCGGCAAGCTTTTTCTTATTGTTACTGGCGATAACCCAGCGAGGTTTTTGTGAATCTGTCATGGAATATATCCTGTCTTATTTAGAAGCCACGCAGGCTTCTTCGAATAAAAAATAAAATTGGTCTTTAAAAAATTAGTAAGTAAAAACTAAGTCAGGCTCTGGCAGCAACAAGATGCCAAAATGATGCTCCACCTTGTCTTGAATAATGGACAGCCATTCTAAGAAGTGCTTCTTTTTAACACCAATTGGGTTTGTTTTAGTTGAGTTATGAATCATGACCAATGGCTGTTTTTCATAACAACCGAATTCATGATGCCACTGGCCTTTAAAACCACACTGATCAAGCAACCATGCTGCGGGCACTTTAATTTGATCACCAGCAACAAAACTTGGTATTTCAGGATGCTTGTCTTTTAAGACTTGGAATTGGCTTTTAGAAATGACTGGATTTTTAAAAAAGCTACCTGCATTCGGAATCTTGGCAGGATCAGGTAACTTTGCCTGTCGAAGACGTATCACTTCATCTCTTAATGCTTGGGCAGATGCCGATGCAGTTAAACCTGCATAATTCAGCACTGGCTCAAACGTTTTCTTTAAACGGAAAGTCACAGAGGTGATCAGCAAATGAGACCATTCATGCTTAAACTTTGAGTCTCGATAACCGAATGAGCACTCACTCATTGGTATTGACTGAATACCTTTCGTAGGATTATTTGGATCAAACACATCTACTGTTTCTATACACTGGCAGACTTCCACGCCATAAGCACCTATATTTTGAATTGGGCATGCGCCGACTGTACCAGGTATTAGTGATAGATTCTCAAGTCCAAACAAACCTTGCTCTAAGGACCAAGCAACAAATTCATCCCAGTTTTCACCAGCTGCTGCTCTGACTAAAGCTGATGATTCATCCTGCTCAAGCACTGCACGCCCTTTGATGCACATACGCACAATAGGCATGGATTGATCTTCAAGAAAAACAGTATTACTACCACCACCAAGAATTCGGATTGAGTTCCAATCTGGCGAGGACATTACAAGATTTTCAATATCTTCAAATGTATGAAGCTCTAGGTAACGAGTTGCTTGAGCAGGTAATGCAAATGTATGCAAAGCCGCAAGAGATGTAGTGGACCAATTCAAAGCTTAAGACTCGTCTTTCTTCATACTAATGACATCTGCCTTATGCTCAGCATCGCCAGATTGAGCAATAGTGCGGGCTTCTTCCACTAAAAGTACAGGAATACCATCACGAATTGGATAAGCAAACTGTTCAACTTTACAAACAAGCTCTTGATCTTGTGCGTTATATGTTAAACCACCTTTGCAATGTGGGCAGACCATAATTTCAAGTAATGATTTATCAAGCACTGTTGGCTCCTTCTTGTCTTGTTTTGAATCGTGTTTGAGCAACCTTAAGAGCCTTTTCCACAAAAAATGGTTCCAATATGGCTTTATAAGGAATCAAAAAACAATATTGTGCCACGTTTTGCTGAAGTTCGTCACTGAGACTTGGCATTAAGGCTTTAATTTTTACCGCATCTTTCATTGTCATTAGCACTGGTTTTCTTTGGGCAAACCATATCTTCAGATGTTGCTCTGTAAAATGCTGATGGTCAGCATATGCATAATGCTCACTTAATTGAAAACCTTGCTTTTGCAATCGTTTGAAAAATGCATTTGGATCTGCAATAGCAGCCAGTGCGAGTACATCTGTCATATTTTGCGAAAGCTGTTGCCCAGAAATAAGATTAACAGGGTGTTCCATTTGTGTTCGATACAACCAGAGCTTTTTGGCAAGGCTTGGACACTTCTGATGAATTGAATCAGGAATTGCAGCCGTACTTAATACAAAATCCACTGTATCAAGCCTTTCCACCGGCTCACGTAATGGGCCTCGGGGCAGTAAAAAGCCTCGACCAATACCGCGAGCTGGTTGATACATAACAATTTCACAGTCACGCTTAAGCTTGTAGTGCTGCAAACCATCATCGCAAATAATTAAATCAACACCCTTTGCCACTAATGCATCTGCGCCACGAGTACGTACTGGGTCTACAGCCACCAACACATTGATTGATTCCTGCTGAAAAACAGCGTAATGCATGACAGCTTCGTCACCCGCATCATCTGTTGAAGAGTTGTCGGATAGAATATGAGGCCATTGATTTTGCTGCTTCGACTTGTAACCTCTCAGCAGTACACCAACTTTAAGTCCATTGGCAGCATAATGTCGTACAAGGGCTTGTACAACCGGGGATTTCCCCATGCCACCAACATGAATATTACCCAGAATGATAACAGGTACGTTGGGGCCTTTTGCTTGGGCAAGGTCTTTAGTTTTTTGTTTGACGCTAATACTTTTAAAGAGCTGCTCTAAAGGCCAGCTTAAAAAGTGCCAAGCAACGGGTTTTTGCGAATACCACTGTCGCTGTATCCACAAGCTCAGCTTTTGAGTTAATACACTCATGCATCACCCGTTGTTTCAGATTCATCTTCACCAATAAAACCACCACTTTGATGACTCCATAGCTGTGCATAGATGCCTTTCTGCTGAAGGAGTTCTTCATGAGTACCTTGCTCAGCAATTTGACCTTTATCAATCACAATAAGTCGATCTAAAGCAGCAATCGTTGAAAGTCTATGTGCTATTGCTATAACAGTCTTGCCTTCCATTAACATATTTAAGCTGCTTTGAATGGCTTGCTCTACTTCAGAATCGAGCGCTGAAGTGGCTTCATCAAGAATTAAGATAGGTGCATTTTTAAGGAGTACACGAGCGATCGCAATGCGCTGGCGTTGCCCGCCAGAGAGTTTAACACCACGCTCGCCAACAAGAGCATCAAGGCCCGTATTCCCATGCTGATCAGACAATGTATTAATAAAATCTTCTGCCTGAGCCTTACGGATAGCTTCCATTAACTCATCTTCAGTGGCATCAGGCCTACCATACATAATATTTTCACGAATGGTTCTATGCAGCAAAGACGTATCTTGCGTTACCACGCCAATATGAGCTCTCAGACTTTCCTGTGTCATTTCATTGATAGGATGACCATCGATGACAACAGCACCTGATTCAACATCGTAAAAACGAAGCAATAGATTAACAAGGGTTGATTTACCGGCACCTGAGCGCCCAACCACACCAATCTTTTCACCAGGTTGAATATTTAAATTAAAGTGATCTATAACACCTTGGCCTTTACCATAGTGGAAAGAGACATCTTTAAATTCAATTAAACCTTGTTTTATATCAAATTGGCGAGCAGATTTTTTATCTTCAAGTGCCAGTGGTTTTGCTAAGGTTTCTTGACCATCAGTCACCGTACCAAGGTGCTCAAAAAACATATTTGCTTCCCACATGACCCACTGTGATAAACCATTAAGTCTCATGGTCACCATAATGGCGACAGCAATCAAACCTGTGCTCACGAAACCGTTCAGCCATAAAATAATAGAGATAGCAAACTCAAGAAAAACCGTGAAATATACAGAGAATTGCACACATACTTGCAAACCTGTTGCTAAACGCATTTGCTCATAAACAGTATCAAGAAAAGGCTTCATGGCCTCTTGCGCATAATCTGTTTCACGACTTGTATGAGAGAAGAGCTTAACTGTCATAATGTTGGAATAAGCATCAACAATTCGACCACTCATAGTAGAACGAGCTTCAGCTTGTTTTGATGAAATCGCTTTCATGCGAGGCAAATAATAGCGAAGGATAAAACCATAGGTAATCATCCAAGCCAGAATTGGCAGTGCTAACAACCAATCAGTTGCCGCAAGCAAAATCATGACAGAAACAAAGTAAACTGAAATATGCAAAAGCACATCACAGCACTTGATAACAGAATCTCGCAAAGATAATGCAGTTTGCATTAATTTAGTTGCTACACGGCCTGCAAAATCTTCAGCATAGAAGCCAACAGATTGCTTTAATAAATAGCGATGACCTAACCAGCGAATGCGCATTGGAAAATTACCAAGCAAACCTTGATGCAAGACAAGGCTATAAATAGCAATGATAATTGGTAAAATAATAAGAAGCGCTAAAGTAATTGCAGTAAGCTGAAACCAGTACTCTTGTAAAAATGTACCTGGTGTGGACTTTGTCATCCAATCAACTAAAAAACCTATGGCACCAAATAAACCAACTTCAATAATTGCTAAAGAAATAGAACAAAATGCAAGTATACCAAGCTGCTTTTCACTACCCTTCGTGTAATGACGAAAAAATGCCCAAAGCCCTTTAGGCGGCATTGATGGATCAACAGAAGGAAATGGATCAATACGATCTTCAAAAAATTTAAATAATTTAGAAATCAGAGGGAGTTGAACACTCATGAGGATTTCCTCTCGTTTTATCTTTCATCAGATTAAGGAAATCAAGAAATGGTGCCTAGGGCCGGACTCGAACCGGCACGGAGTTGCCCCCGAGGGATTTTAAGTCCCTTGTGTCTACCAATTTCACCACCCAGGCATAGATGGAGGCGAGGGTCGGAATCGAACCGGCCTAGACGGATTTGCAATCCGCTGCATAACCTATCTGCCACCCCGCCAATTTATTGCTTAAGCATTACTACTAAAACAATTTGCGACCAACCAATGTTAGGTAAGGACGTTGGAGCGGGAAACGAGACTCGAACTCGCGACCCCGACCTTGGCAAGGTCGTGCTCTACCAACTGAGCTATTCCCGCGTCGCTGTGTGCTTTATTTTACATCTTTATAAGTGTTTGTCAACATTTATTTTTAATTTTATTTGAAGCTTTTTAATTCTTCTGAAATTAAAATTAATTTCGACTCTTATAAAGACAACGATGACAACTCCAAACTATTTCGTCAAAGCACTCGACTTTAACTTGGAGCGGGAAACGAGACTCGAACTCGCGACCCCAACCTTGGCAAGGTTGTGCTCTACCAACTGAGCTATTCCCGCGTCGTTGTGTTGGCCATTTTAAGGATTTTGAAAGTTATGTCAACCCTTAATATGAATTTTTTTTCACTTTTTTCAAGAGTATAGAGACAAACCTCCATTTACTGCGACATACAGCAAAATATTTTTTTCAACAAATCACATCTTCTTACTCAAATAACTCATAAATCAATAAGGAATTAATTTTTGAAAGACTATAGACACCCATTAAATTAATATTTAATCAGCAGAACCCATGTTAATAGTTATTAAGTGCAAAGGAGATTAGTAACGGTAAGTCAATATTACCGCTGCGACAGCAAACTAAAGAGAGGAAGCTATACTTGCATAAACGATTTAACAAATAGCGAGTTAACAGATGCAAACAATTATTGGATCGACAGGCCCAATAGGTACAATGCTAGCCAGCAACCTCACTGCTTTTACACAAGATATACGTCTTGTGAGTCGAAACCCAGTAAAAGTTAATCCTACAGACTCGCTTGTCAATGCAGACCTATTAAACCTTTCACAAACATTGAATGCAGTGGAAGGTTCATCAATTGTTTACTTTACTGCAGGACTACCCTTAGATACTCAAACATGGGTTCAAAAGTGGCCCATCCTGATGAACAACGTTATTGAAGCCTGCATCCACCATAATGCAAAGCTTGTTTATTTTGACAACACCTATATGTACCCTCAATCCTCATTGCCACTTTTAGAATCAACACCATTCAAACCTAATGGCCCTAAAGGTGAAGTGCGAGGTTTAATCACACAACTTCTGCTTGATGCGATGAGAACACGGCACTTGGAAGCCCTCATATGCAGGGCTCCTGAGTTTTATGGACCTGGAAACACCAAAAGCTTCACCCAATCAGCGATCATTACCCCACTTCTTAATGGCCAAACTGCAAAAGTATTATTAAGCAGCACCACAAAAAGAACGCTAATCTATACGCCTGATGCTACTCGCGCAATGGCACTGCTTGGTAATACACCAAGAGCTTTTGGCGAGACATGGCATCTGCCTTGTTGTGAGACAACGCCCACCTACGAAGAATTCATTCAAATGTGCAGTGCCATTTTTAATACAGAATCTAACTTCAAAATCATACAAAAATGGCAAATAAATATTGGCAGTATTTTTTCTAAACAACTTAAAGAAATACAAGAGCTTCTTCCTCGATACGAGCATGACAGTATTTTTAACTCTGAGAAGTTCAAAAAAGCATTTCCCACATTTAAAACCACGAATTATGAGGGAGGCCTAAAAGCCATATTTAAAGAGCATCAAGACTCAAAAACTAATTTAAAAGAATAAAGGACATTAGCAAAAAATAATTCACGTAGAAGCCTTATGCTTGCAAAGGAGCAAAAGAACTTTATTGTGCGCAAAACAAACCAAGTAAAAAGAGGGGACAAGAAAATGAAAATACTGCACATATGGCAACGATAAAGAAATACTATTTTTAAAAAAATAACAGCACTGATACTCTCGCTCTAATAGTAGAAAAATAAAGCTAAGCCCCATCAATAAACAAAAATAGACAATATAGCATCCCGCACAATACAGAACAAAAGAGAGCACTTTCCCACCCCTCTTTTTTGCCAACAAAAGCTTTTGGGTCAAGAGGTATGATACCCAGATAGCTGAAAAAGAGAAAAAACCAAATACAATACCTGGAAAGTAGTAATCATCTGTCACTTCAAAGTCGTGAATATAAAAAACAAAAGCAACATGAGTGATAATGCAAAGTAAAAATTGACTAATCACTATAAAAAACCCTATTAAACCAATGAATATTAGCATTAAAATCAGCCTCACAAATCAAATATTCAGGCTGCCTATAAAAGCTTTCCATTTATGTTTCATGCCGAAGAAACATAGCATTTAAAAACATGAGGGCTTTCTCTTTTGTAAGTCTTTTATCATTGCCATAGAGTTTTTTATAGGCTTTTTTCTAACTCAGCATCTAAATTTCCGCAGTTAAGCCAACGTTGAAGCTGATCGATAATACCAGCATTGCCAGGTTCTAAGGGCTTTGGTTTAATGACAAAATTGATGCTGCTAGATCTGCGATTCTGGAAGTTTGAGTAACACAGGTTTTTAATAGACTTTTAGGAATTTCTTGACGGGATAAGCAATAAAAAGGCTCACGAGAGCCCTGCCAAACTATATGTTGATTCATATTTGTTGCTAAAACAGGTGTTTGAAATAATCATTATGAATAAAAAATGGTGCCTAGGGCCGGACTCGAACCGGCACAGGGTTGCCCCCGAGGGATTTTAAGTCCCTTGTGTCTACCAATTTCACCACCCAGGCAAGATGGAAGCTAAGATCGCATGAACTAAAATAGTTTTGCAATTTGCTGTAGAGTCTATCTACTACCCCGCTACATTGCTAAAGCATTATGACTAATAACAATTTACGACAAACCAACGCCAGATAATAACATTGGAGCGGGAAACGAGACTCGAACTCGCGACCCCAACCTTGGCAAGGTTGTGCTCTACCAACTGAGCTATTCCCGCAAAATACGCACTTATTTAATAAATCTACTTCTTTTAAATATACTTATTAAGCCTTAAAAGATTTGGAGCGGGAAACGAGACTCGAACTCGCGACCCCAACCTTGGCAAGGTTGTGCTCTACCAACTGAGCTATTCCCGCATTGCGTGGGTGCTATTTTATTGATTTTGATAATCTTGTCAACCCATTTTTTAACTTTTTTTTATAAAAAAATGATTTCTTATAAATAAATTTAAAATGGGATTAATATGGACATCCATAAATTGAGTGACTCGCCTTTGTTGATTGAATCTAATGGATATCCATACTTAAGGATAATGAAATGGGATTTGCAGAAAAAAGCATATCAAAGGATGCCCAATTTTAATCCCCAAATCAAATTAGGCCTGAGACTCTTTATGCTTCAATAATAGCAAAAGCGGAACAGCTGCAATAACGACATACATCATCAGTAAAAAATCATTAAGGTACGCAATTGTAGCCGCCTGCTTATTCACCTCTTGATTGAGCATAGCCATAGCAGCAGTACCATCAAGGTTAACCGCACTCGTATAGGCATCAATATTACGAACTGAATTACCAAACGAAACAAGATGAGCGCCAATCTCCTCATGATTTACCTGAATATTACGGGCTAGCACTGTCATAACAATAGAAATACCAACACTACTCCCGATATTGCGTGCCAAACTAAATATGGCGGCAGCATCATTTCGATAATGCGGCGATAAGGTTGTGTATGCTTGCGTACTTAAAGGGACAAATACAAACCCCATACCAACACCCTGCAACATACCTGTATAAATCAATGTACTCATTGGCACTTCAAGATTGAACAAACTCATTTCATAAAGCGAGAAAGATGTAATGCAGAGCCCGATAAAAATAAGTATTCGAGCATCCACACGGTTCACCATTCGTCCAACAAACATCATAGCCAGCATCACCCCTAAACCTCGTGGGGCCAACACCAATCCAGTTAATAACACTGGATACCCCATATAGTTTTGCAAGAAAGGTGGCAACAAGGCCATGCTCGATAGAAGAACAACACCTATCACAAAAATTAAAGCTAAGCTCACTGCATAATTACGATCTTTAAACATATGCGGGTCGAGAAATGGTTGCTTTTTCGACGTCAACAAATGCACAACAAATAAATATATAGAAAGACCAGCAACGATAGTTTCAATGATAATTTCAGTAGAGCTAAACCAGTCTTTACTCTGGCCTCGATCCAGCAGTAACTGCAAGCTCCCAATAAACAGGCTTAGCATTAAAAAGCCAAAAGCGTCAAAGCGGCGTGCAGGCGTTTTCTCAGTCTCATCCATAAAAACACCCATACCAATAAATGCAGCAATACCAATAGGAACATTTATATAGAAAACCCAGCGCCAGTTATAATATTCAGTTAACCAACCACCCAGTGTAGGACCCAAGATTGGCCCAAGCATAACGCCGACACCCCACATCGCCATGGCCTGACCATGCTTTTCTTTAGGGTTAATATCAAGCAAAACTGATTGCGACAATGGTACTAAAGCCGCACCAAATACACCTTGCAAAAGACGGAACACAACTATTTCAGTCAAGCCAGTGGCAATACCACACAAAATGGAAGCAAAGGTAAAACCAGCAACACTCGCCATAAACAGACGTTTACGACCAATACGAGCAGCCAAAATACCAATTGGTGAGGTCATTATTGCTGCTGCTACGATGTAAGATGTCAGAATCCAAGTGGCTTGCTCTTGGGTTGCACTTAACGCACCTTGCATATGAGGCAAGGCAACATTAGCAATTGTGGTGTCTAAGGCTTGCATAATGGTTGCAAGCATTATCGACACGGTAATCATGCTTTTTTGGAATGCAGTCATACTAGAGCCCTCCAACTAAGGTCGGGCAACAGCAGATGGAATTAAGCTATGCGGGTAATAACCAATATCAACAGCAACTTGAGAGCTCATGCCCGAGCGTAAAGCAACTTCAGCAGCATCATGATCAAGTGAAATTCTCACAGCAACTCGTTGTACAACCTTAACCCAGTTGCCAGATGAATTTTGAGCAGGCAGGATTGAAAACTCAGAGCCAGTTGCAGGGCTGATACTCTCAACATGACCTTTAAACAAATGTCCAGGATAAGTGTCTACTTCAACTTCCACTGGCTGTCCAACTTCCATTAATGTAAGCTCTGTTTCCTTAAAGTTGGCCTCAACCCAAACCTTATCACGCCCCACAAGATTCACTAACGAAACACCCGTACGAGCATAGTCACCAACCCGAGGTGCAGTACCAATAGTGCCGTTCATTGGGGCTGTAACTTTTGTATGCTTAAGATCGAGCTTTGCTTGTTCCAAGCTTGCAATTGCAGCCTGAAATACAGGATGATCAGCAACACGAATATGCTCATCACCAGCCAATGCAGCAAGGATCCCTTTGATTTCTTCACGAATGGACGAAACTGCTTTTACTGATGCATCACGATCTCGTTCAGCATCATTAAACTCTGTCTGGGAAACAGCACCGCGCTTCACAAGGTTAATTCGGCGTTTATATTCTTTTTCTGAATATTTTGCTTCAACTTCAGCTTTTGCTAAATCTTCTTTTTTCTGACTGTATTCAGCTTTTAATTGCTGAATTTGTGCATCCGCTTCAGCAACCTGTGCTTTTGCTTTAGCTACAGCAACTTCAAATGGTTCAGGATCTATAGTGAATAGCGTATCCCCTTTTGATACAACACCATTATCCATGACATTTACATCAATAATACGGCCTGCAACCTCTGGGGTAATCATAACTTTATCGGCTTTTATATAGGCATTTTCCGTTTCAATATAACGACCACCTACAGAATAAAACCACGCACAAACAACGAATACAGCGAATACACCACCAAACATTAAAGCTCGACGAACACCCTGCTTACCTTTAACTTCTTGAGGACTGACCTGTGACATAGTCCGCTTCATCTCCAATCAAATTTTGACGAATAATCTGTAGCGAACGCATCATCTGCTCTTTTTCTTCTTCAGCGAGGCCTTTTAACATGTCTTGTCTTAGTCCAGCTGCAAATAGCTGCATCTGCTCCAAAATAGGCTCTGCTTTATCTGTAAGAAAAAGATTCATCGCACGACGATCTGAAGGATCAGGTTTACGTTCAACCCAGCCTGCAGACGCCATGCGATCTATCATGCGTCCAACACTAATCGGTTGCACTTCGAGTATTTCAGCAAGCTGACTTTGTCTCATACCCTGATTCCTGGAAATATAAAACAATGTCTGCCACTGAGCCTGTGTCAGCTCAAGCTCTTGAGCTCGACGATTAAAGTTACGACGCATCAACCTGGCCACATCCGTCATTAGAAAACCGAGGCTCTGCTCTCCCTTTTTACATGTCATTAGACACTCCTTACTCTCTGTATAGGTATATTATATACATGCTTACTATCTACATTCAAAAGCATACTCGTTAAATCTGCGTTATTTTTTTGCAACACAGGTGTTCAAAATATGAAATAAAGTGAAAAAAGATAAAATTTAAGGACTTAGAATAACGAAAAGCTTCAATTATAAGAAGGAAAATAAAAAAGAAGAAAATTGGAGCGGGAAACGAGACTCGAACTCGCGACCCCAACCTTGGCAAGGTTGTGCTCTACCAACTGAGCTATTCCCGCGTAGACAGTGAATGTCTGTGTGGTGCTCATTATATGGATTTTAAAGTCGCTGTCAACACCTAATATTGAATTTTTTTCACATCACTAATATCAACAGGCCTAGAATAATAATACCCTTGCGCCAGCTGAGCCCCTTTGAGCTTCACAAAAGCAAGTTGTTCAATGTTTTCAATACCTTCAGCAACAAGGTTAAGATTCATACTCTTTGCTATTGCTGCAACAGCTGATATGACAGTTTTATTTTCATGGCGAGACAAATCCATAAAAGAACGGTCAATCTTAAGAGTGTCAATGGGATAATGGGTAATATAAGACATACTCGAGTACCCAGTACCAAAATCATCTAAGGCGATTGAAACATTATGTTCTTTCAATTTTTTGAAGTGAGTCAATGATTGCTCGCTCTTATGCAAAATAACACTTTCTGTTATTTCTATTTGCAGATACTCAGGCGGAAAATCATGCTCTTGTAAAATAGTCAGCACACGCTCAACAAAGTTAGCTTTATCGAATTGACGCGCAGACACATTCACTGCGATCTTATACTGACGTCCATCTTGAAGGGACAAACGCTTCACATCAGCAATAGATTGACTCATGATCCATTCACCAAGCGTCACAATAAAGCCAGAGGTTTCAGCACTTGATAAGAATTGATCTGGATAAATAACACCACGCTCAGGGCTCACCCATCGAATTAAAGATTCAAAACCAACAATTTGATTTGTTTTCATATCAATTTGAGGCTGGTAATGCATGACAAGATGCTTATTCTCATATGCAGAATACAAGGATTGCTCTACAAACATTTTTTGCATGCTTTCAAGCTCTAACGCCTCAGAAAAGAAGTGAAAATTATTTCGTCCTTTATTTTTAGCGGCATACATTGCAATATCGGCAAACCGCAATAAGTCATCTAAATCGGATGAGTGATCTGGCGCCATGCTCACACCAAGACTAAAGGTCACCATAATTGTATTTTGACCTATCTTTACAGGCTCAGAAACAGCATGAATAATCTTTTTAACAATAACTTCTACATCATTTGTAGTATCAATATTATTAAGAATAACAACGAATTCATCACCACCAATGCGACAAACAGTATCAGATTCGCGCAGACAGTTGCGCATACGGGCACTCACCTCTTTAAGCAGTTCATCACCTGCCATGTGCCCTAAAGAATCGTTTATACGTTTAAAATGATCGAGATCAATTAATAATACTGCAAACTTTTCGTCGTAGCGCTTCAGGCGTGCAATATTATTTTGAATACGGTCTCGCATTAAAGAACGGTTTGGTAAACCTGTTAATTCATCATGATGAGCTATATGAGTAATATATTCATGGGCTTTTTTCTGTTCAGTGATATCAAGTAGAATAAAGACATAACCTGTTATCGTATTATCATGAGATTTTAATACTGACGCCGTTAAACTAATTGGAACTGTAGAACCATCTTTACGGACACATGTCCACTCACGGGATTCAACAACATTATCGTGAGCCTTGCCTATTAAAATATCCATGGTTGAAGCAGGATTACCTTCATCTTCACTTGCATGTAGGGCATGCTCAAGTTCATATTGATCCAAAAACATCGAGATGGAATGATCACCAACAATTTCATCTTTGGAATACCAAAGGAGTTTTTCTAAAGCTGGACTTACAGCAAGTATCTGGCCTTCGGTATCAGTGGCAATAATACTAAAAGGTGAACTTTCGATAATGGATTGAGTAAGCTTACTTGCTTCTAGCATGCGCTTTTCGGAAGCAACAGTCGATGTCACATCGACAAATGAAAACACAATATTTTTACGACCAAATATATTCACAGCACTAATTGAAATATCAACTGGTATAGACCTTTGATCTGCTGTTTGCACATATTGACGCTCGTACTTTGTGTTTTCACCATATTCTTGCACATCATCAAACATGCCATTAGAAAAATGAAGACCTTCAATATGAAAAAGTTGATTTATATTATTTTTCGCCAAATCTTCATATGAATAGCCAGTAAGATCGTAAGCCATTTTGTTAGCGAAGATGACATGCCCTTCGCCATCTGTAGTCACAATCGGCACTGGCGAGTAACTTAAAATAGCGTTAAGTGCATTAGCTTCCATTTTTTGCTGCGTAATATCTTTAAATATAATGGCGTAAGAGGAATTACTGAGTTTTTTAAGACTTACATCATAGAAAAAACAACCAACTGCAATTTCCACTATGCGACTAGGGTTCTGCAATTCGTTCATAAACGAGCCAAGATCATTGAACAAATCATAGAGCTCATGAATTTGTTTTGACATGATCAGCTGCAAGAGAGTCTCTAGGCTATCACCTATTTCAAGGCCGCCTTCAAACAATGGTGCAAGATGATTTTTAAAGTAGATATTGCTGTAAGAAACAAAACCATTAGAATCTACAATTACAATCCCTTGGGACATAGAATCGCAGACTTCAAGAGCAGTATTTTTTTCTTCTTCAACAATGCGCATTGCATCGCTCATATGTTTATTCAACTTGTATTGTTTCAGTGTTCTGTGAAGCACAGGACACAGTAATTCTAAAAAACAATTACCTATGTCTTTACTTAAAAAATCGTAAGCGCCTATTCGCAGCGCCTCAAAAGCGGTACGAACGTTATTACTTGCAGTTAAAAGAACAGCCGGAATTCTAAGGTGCTCAGAATGCAGGTATTGTATAAACTCAAGACCATTCATCTTTGGCAGCATATAGTCAGTCAGCACCACGTCAAACTTCTTCTTTTTAAGTTCACTTTGAGCCTTAAAGCAATCTGTGACATGCACAGTTTCAAACTCTTGCTCAAGATAAGACATAATGATGTCAGACTGCAGTAAATCGTCCTCAATGAACAGTAATGACGGTTTCATCAACCTTGATTCCTTCCCTGAATTACTCTCTATAACGGTATTCCGTGCCGTTTCTATAAGAATAGCAGGTAAATCGACCATTTTTTATGCATCAAACCAAATTAACAACAAAATTATAGACTTACTGACAACCGTATAAGTATTTTACCACTATATAAGATTGCCAATATCCCATATAGTGGTTATTTGTAATCACTTATACTAGGGCAGCTTCTGATAAAAATATCCAATTCAACAGCAGCAGACTGAGAACAGCTTGAATATCTTGTCTTAAAATGTAAAACTCTTCACACTTGAAAAACTAACTGAAATGTAAGGAATCACCATGACAGAAGCAACAGCCCCAAAAACTGTCGTTGTTGAAATCAACACAAACCGCGGCGCCATGAAACTTGAACTCTACCCAGAAAAAGCGCCAAAAACTGTGGCTAACTTTGTTGAGTATGTAAAATCAGACTTCTTCTCACAAACAATCTTCCACCGTGTTATCCCAGGTTTTATGATCCAAGGTGGTGGTTTTACTGAAGATATGGAACAAAAGCGCAATAATAAGCAAATTGAAAACGAAGCAGATAACGGTCTAAAGAATACGCTAGGTAGCATTGCTATGGCTCGTACAAGCGATCCTCATTCTGCAACATCTCAATTCTTTATTAACCTTGCTGACAATGGTTTCTTAAACTACAAGTCTAAAACAATGCAAGGTTGGGGCTACTGTGTATTCGGTAACCTTATTGAAGGTAAAGACGTGCTTCAAGCTATTGGTCAGGTACCAACAGGTAACCGTCGTGGCCACCAAGACGTTCCACGTGAGAACGTTGTTATTGAGTCTGTTAAGATCATCGAAGCTGAGTAATCATTGATCTTATAGTCCATAAAAGGGAGTGTGATGCTCCCTTTTTTATATGCCTCATGAAAGAAAATGATTGATGAGGCATCTCACTATTAACCCATTTCAGACAGAATCACTATGAATATAAATACTGATGCCCTCTTTTTTATCTCTGATCTTCATCTTGATCCGCGCCAACCAGACATTACGCAAGCATTCCATGACCTACTTGAAAAAATAAAAGAACACCCTGCCGCAACTAAAGCGCTGTTTATCCTTGGCGATTTATTTGAGGCATGGATTGGTGATGATGCTATTGATGTATCTCTTTGGCTACAAACAACACTGAAGCCACTTAAAGAGCTTGGCATTAAAACCTATTTTATTCATGGCAACCGTGATTTTCTCATTAATAAAGGTTTTGAAGACTACTGCGATATTGAAAACCTAGAAGAGGTAACCCAAGTCAATTACAAGGGCTTTAATCTTCTTTTATGTCATGGCGACCATTTATGCACTCAAGATGTAGAGTACATGAAGTTTAGAACTATGGTTCGCAATAAAGAGTGGCAAGCACATTTACTCTCAAAAACAATTGAAGAGCGCACTGCTATTGCACAACAAATTCGCGACCAAAGCAAAGAAGCCAACTCAATAAAAGAGATGGATATTCTTGATGTAGACCCTCTTACGCTCAAAGCCTTTATGCAGCAACACCAGGCTGATGCATTAATTCATGGTCACACTCATAGACCAGCAGTCCACCAAGATATCTACCCACGAATTGTATTGAGTGACTGGCACCCTAATGCAAGTTGGTTAGAGCTTCATGTTCAAGATGAAAAGCTTATTGGCAAACTTGTAACGCAAGACTGGAGCGAAGATATTCTTATTGAAAAATAGAGCGTCTAATACATACTTGCCCATAAAAAAAGCCCATTCAAATGGGCTTTTTTTATGGGCTGATATTAGGCCTAAGGGCTTATTTAAAGCTAGCCCAGAATTTTGCAATATGTGCTTCTAGGGCTTTCCAGTCACCAGCGTTCACAAGGTCAGCAGGTGTAAACCAAGAGCCACCAACAGCAAAAATCATCTTTTCGGCCAACCACTCAGAAGCAGCTTCAGGCTTTACGCCCCCTGTTGGGCAGAAAGACACATGAGGAAAAACACCAGCGTAATTCTTAATAGCTGGAAGACCGCCAAGGGTCATTGCAGGGAAAAATTTAACTTGATCAAGACCATTTTCAACAGCCTTCATTAGATCACTTGCATTAGCTACACCTGGCAACCAAGGCACTGGATTTGCTTTATGAGCAGCGTAAAGACTGTCTGTAGCACCTGGAGAAATAAGGAATTGTGCACCAGCATCAACAGCAGCTTTATAATGATCTGGGTTTAAAACACTACCAGCACCAACTGCACATTCAGGGTATGCTTCACGAGCATAAGAAATGGCCTTAAGACCAGCAGGTGTGCGCAGTGTAATCTCAAGGACTTTACATCCACCAGCAACGATTGCATCAATCATTGGCTTAACAGCATCATCATTAGGCACAGTGATAACTGGCATAACCTGCTGTGGTAACTCATTAAAAAAAGATGTAGTGTTCATAGATGTATCCCTATCGTTATATTAAGCATGACCTAACGACATAAAGGCGTTTAACCAAAGAGGCATGTCATCTCAATAAGGTGTAAAATAATCTTTACATTAAACGGTAAGAATACCGATTACGTAAGAAGTAGATGCAGCATACCAAGATTATGCTTGCATCTCAATCAATTGCAAAACACAGAGGAATCCCAATGAGTTCAACACCCCAGACTCAACTAGAAGCATTTGTGATGAATGAGCATCAAAGCCAATACAAGCTCCCAAGCTTGCATCAAATGCTCCAAGAGCTGGTTGCCGCACGCTCCGTCAGCAGTTATACCCCATCAAAAGATGAATCCAACAAAGCTGTAATAGACCTCTTGTGCGAATGGTGCGAAAACATAGGCATGACTACTCACGTACAAAAAGTTGCAGAAGGTAAATACAATCTCATTGCACAAATTGTTCCAAATGAAAATCAATTTGATCCAAACTTAAAAGGTATTATGTTTGCCGGCCATACTGACACAGTTGGCTATATGGAAGATGATTGGAATACAGACCCCTTTGATCTCAAAATTATAAATGATGAATGGTTTGGCCTTGGTGTCTGCGACATGAAAGGTTTTTTCCCAATTGCATTACAAGCCATTGCTGAGACTTTAAATGAACAAGGCAAAGACACCTTAAAAGCCCCTATTACACTCATTGCAACCAGTGATGAAGAAACCACAATGGACGGCGCACGCGCCCTCTCAAAACTCAATATTAAATCTCATCAGGTTATTATTGGCGAGCCGAGTGACGGCCAAGCTATTTATGCGCATAAAGGCGTTTTAACAACCAAGCTTATTATTAAAGGTGTGCGTGGTCATGCCAGCAATCCGAGTTTAGGTGCAAATGCCATTGAAGCTGCACACTGGGTCATTGGCAAAGTAATGGATTGGAAAAAAGAATGGCAAACAACTCACGTCAACCATACTTTTAAAATCCCACATCCAACATTTAATTTTGGCTGTATTCATGGTGGCGATAATTCAAATGTGATCTGCGACAAGTGCGAGCTTATGCTAGATATGCGCTTACTGCCAAATATGCCACAGGCCATGCTTGATCAAGAATTTAAACAACGCCTGCAAGGGATGGAAGAAGCCGTACCAGGCACAAGCCTTGAGATTATTACACAAGAGTTTTGCCCGCCTTACGAAGAAACACAGGTACCAGCGTTTTCCAAACTTCTCACGGATCTCACGCAACAGCCACTTGTCTCAACCAACTTTGTAACAGAAGCACCTTTTTTACAGGAGCAAGGCCATCACCCATTTATTTTAGGCCCAGGCAGTATTGATTGGGCACACAAACCTAATGAACGATTAGCATTATCGAAAATTCAACCTCTTATAAACCAATTAAAAGCCTGTTTAAAGAGTATCTCTTAAGGCTTTAAGCCTTGATTGGCAAGATCAATCAGGCTTAGAATGATTTTTCGATTTATTAAGATGAAAAGGGAAAACCATGTCTCATACAACTGAAGAACAGCAGTTTGAAGAATATGTTGCAAGCCTTGGCCAAGCAGCAAAAAAAGCAGCTCAACAGCTCTGTATTCTTTCTACAGGCCAGAAAAACCAATGGCTTTTAGAATCAGCACGCCTGATCAGTGAGAACCATGGCCCCATTATCGAAGCCAATGCAAAAGATCTTGAAAAAGCCAAGCAAGATGGAAAAGACGATGCCTTTATTGATCGTCTTACTATTGGTGAAAAGCTTTTGAATGGTCTTGTAGAACAACTTAATCAAGTTGCTCAGTTGCCAGACCCTGTTGGCAGCATCTCCCAACTCAACACACAACCAAGCGGTATTAAAGTTGGTAAAATGAGAATGCCAATTGGCGTTATTACCATGATTTACGAATCTCGCCCGAATGTGACTGTAGAAGCAGCAGCGCTGGCTATTAAATCTGGCAATGCCATTATTTTACGTGGCGGCTCTGATGCGATCCATTCAAACACGATATTGGCAAAGCTTTTAAACGAAGCTGCTGTCAATGTTGGTATTACTCAAGGCGCCATTCAGCTTGTTGAGCAGCTAGACCGGAAAGTGGTTGGCCTTCTTCTACAAGCAAAAGACTATATTGATGTGGTCATCCCTCGTGGTGGTAAAGGGCTTGTAAGCCTTGTTGATAATCTTGCGTCTGTGCCAGTGATTAAACACCTTGATGGTATTTGTCACACCTATATCGATGACAGTGCCGACCTTGAAAAAGCAGTATCAATTGCAGTCAATGCTAAAACACATCGTTACGGCGTGTGTAATGCAATGGAAACACTGCTTGTAAACAAAGCTATTGCAAAGACTGTGTTTGAAAAGCTTTTGCCTGAATACCAAGCAAAAGAAGTTGAACTACGTTGCTGCCCTGCAGCTTATGCGCTAGCACAGGCACAGGGTGTTGCAGCAGTTGAAGCAACTGAAGATGATTGGGCAACAGAATACCTTGCGCCGATTCTCAGCATCAAATTAGTTGAAGATATGCAAGAAGCAATCGAGCATATAGCAGCTTATGGTTCAAACCATACAGAAGTGATCGTGACCGAAAACTACACTCGCGCACAACACTTCCTTCGTGCCGTTGATGCAGCCAGCGTTATGGTCAATGCTTCATCTCGTTTTGCGGATGGATTTGAGTATGGCCTAGGTGCTGAAATTGGTATTTCTACCAATAAACTTCATGTCCGTGGCCCTGTTGGCCTTGAAGGCTTAACAACTGAGAAATATGTTGTGTACGGCCAAGGCGAAACAAGGTGAAAATTGGCTTCTTTGGCGGCGCATTTGATCCATTCCACCTTGGTCATTTAGAAATGGCCAAGGCAGCCTGGGACCAATTAAAGCTTGATCGTATATTATTAGTCCCAACCTACTCCCCTGCTCATAAAGCTAAAAGTCAGTTTTCTTATGAAGACAGAATACATATGCTCGAACAGGCAACCAAACACTTACCTTGGTTAGAAGTATCTCGGCTTGAAAGCGAACTGCCACAACCCAGTTTTACCTATCGATCATTAGTATCCCTCCATGACTCTTATAAGGCACAAAGGACACCACTTGAGCTGACTTTAATCATTGGTGGTGACTCTTTTCAAAGCTTTAAACGCTGGCACGAATGGCAAAAGATCGAAAGATTGTGTAAGATTGCTGTTTTTCCACGGCAGAATGCCGAAAAAGAGCAACTTTCAGCCCAAGAATATCAACTGGATACGGACGTTATCTGGCTTGAAACCCCAGGCTGGCCTTACTCTTCAACAGCGATTCGCGATGTATTAAAAGATCAAGGGTGTTTAGAAGATATGGTGCCTATAGCGGTATCAGAGTGGATTAAAGAACATCAGCAATTAAGTAAAAACTAGATTTAGTCAAAAATAGGCATTACACCATGACAGTTGAAAACACACCTACAGTAGAATTCAAACACGAAGAACTTGTTCAGCTTATCGAAACTGCAATCGATGACGCTAAAGGTAAAGAAGTGACAACAATCGACCTTAAAGGCGCTGCTAACTTTGCAGACACAATGATTGTTGCTTCAGGCACATCCACTCGTCACGTTGCTTCTATCGCACGTACAGTTGCCGATAAAGTAAAAGAAAAATTCGCATTCAAAGCACTTGGTGTTGAAGGTGAAGACACTGCAGAATGGGTTCTTGTTGATTTTGGCGACGTTATCGTACATGTCATGGTTCCAGCAACTCGTGAATTCTATGAAATTGAGAAGCTGTGGAAAGCTCGCCCACAAGGTCAACAGGAACAAGATGCAGAATGAGTATAGGCATCTGCAGTATTTCCCAAAAAAACCCAGCCTGGGTTGACCAAGCGTTTCAAGATTATATGCAACGATGTGTGCACCCGTGGAATATTGAACATCATCATATTCCACTGGTGAAGCGTGTTTCTGGTCGTGAACAAAAAGCTATCGACAAAGAAGCAACTCAGGTTTTAAAGGTTTTCAAGCCAAATGATTATGTTATTGGCTTAGACCCGCAAGGTAAAACACTTGATTCTTACGAGTTTGCCGATAAAATTCAACAATGTATAAACCAAAGTCAAAGACCTGTGTTTGTCATTGGTGCGCCTGAAGGCTTAGCACCAGATATTCGACAGTCTTGCCGTGAGTTCTGGTCTCTTGGACGTCTGACCATGCCTCATACTCTGGCCAAAGTAGTATTAGCAGAACAGATTTTTAGAGCCTGGAGTATCACTCACCAACACCCTTATCATCGACAATAGGAAGGATTCATGACACGAGATTTAGTTGCGGATATGGTTGAAAAGCTACCGGTTCGGCAATTTACGGAAAAAGCGTATCTCGATTATTCGATGTACGTTATTCTTGATAGGGCTTTACCACACATTGGTGATGGTCTTAAACCAGTTCAAAGACGTATTGTATACGCCATGTCCGAGCTTGGTTTAAATGCAACATCAAAGCATAAAAAGTCTGCAAGAACCGTTGGTGACGTTCTTGGTAAATTCCATCCACATGGTGACAGCGCTTGTTACGAAGCGATGGTATTAATGGCACAGCCATTCTCATACCGCTATCCGTTAGTTGATGGCCAAGGCAACTGGGGTTCTCCAGATGACCCTAAGTCATTCGCTGCAATGCGTTACACTGAATCTCGTTTATCCAAATTTACAAGTGTTCTACTCAGCGAACTTGGTCAAGGCACTGTTGATTGGCAACCAAACTTTGACGATTCATTAAATGAACCAAAAGTACTCCCTGCTCGCCTGCCACATATTTTATTAAATGGTGGTATGGGTATCGCAGTTGGTATGAGCACAGACATCCCGCCACACAACTTAAACGAAGTTGTGGATGCGACCTGTCATTTAATTGAAAACCCAAAAGCATCTGTTGAAGATTTAACGCAATTTATTCAAGCACCAGATTTTCCAACTGGCGCAGAAATAATTACGCCACCAGAGCAGCTTCAGCAAATTTATACGCAAGGTAAAGGCAGCTTTAAGATGCGTGCTCAATATGAGTACGAACAGAATAATATTATTATTCATTCTCTACCTTTCCAAACATCCCCTGCAAAAGTGCTTGAGCAAATTGCAGCGCAGATGAATGCGAAAAAATTACCACTTCTGCTTGATCTTCGTGATGAATCAGATCATGAAAATCCAATTCGTCTTGTGTTAGTGACAGCGAACAAAAAGAGCAAAGCAGAACAAAACATTGATGGCGAACGCCTCATGGGTCACTTGTTTGCGACAACTGATCTTGAGCGCAACTACCGTGTTAACTTAAACATGATTGGCTTAGACGGCCGCCCTCAAGTGAAAAACTTGCTCACACTTTTAACTGAGTGGATTGAATTTAGAACGACAACAATTACTCGTCGTCTTGAGCACCGTTTGAAAAAAGTGCTTGACCGTCTACATATCTTAGATGGTTACTTAGTTGCCTTCTTAAATATTGACGAAGTAATCCGTATTATTCGTGAAGAAGAACATCCTAAGAAAGAATTAATGGCTGCTTTTGGTCTAACAGACATTCAGGCAGATGCTGTTCTTGATCTTAAGCTACGCCATCTTGCAAAGCTTGAAGAATTTAAGATTAAAGGCGAACAGGCTGAACTTGAAAAAGAGCGCCAGAAGCTTGAAAAACTCCTTGCTTCACCTAAAAAACTGAAGCAGCTTATGGTTAAAGAAATCCGTGAAGATGCAAAACTTCATGGTGACGAGCGCCGTACAATGGTTGTTCAACGAGAAGAAGCTGCTGCAATTGATGTGTCTGAAATGACACCTGCTGAACCAATTACAGTTGTACTTTCTGAAAAAGGCTGGATTCGCTCAGCTAAAGGCCATGAAATTGACCCAACGCAGCTGAACTACAAAGCCGGTGATGAATACTACGCGGCAGTTCGTGGTAAATCCAACCAGAATATTATCTTTATGGATTCAACTGGTCGAAGCTATACCATTCCAGCAGTTGGCTTACCATCTGCACGTAGTTTGGGTGAGCCTGTCACAAGCAAAGTGACAACACCACCTGGTGCTGAATTTATTGGCATGCTCATGCCAGAGAAGAATGACAACGTTGTCCTCTGCTCTATGGCTGGCTATGGCTTTAGGACCACGACGGATCAAATGACATCTAAAAACAAGTCTGGTAAAGCTTGTATTAATGTAGGTGATTCGGAACCTCTACCACCACTGCACTTAGATGCAGGTACGGATTATTCGCACCTGCTGATTGCAACAAGTGAAGCTCGTATGCTGATGATTCCTCTTGAGGAACTACCAGAGCTCGGCAAAGGTAAAGGCTTAAAGTTAATTAACCTTAGCGCTAAAAACCAAGAAACTGTTGTAGATGTACTGCCTATTCATGAAAAATCGAAAGTGGAAGTGAATTGCGGCCGACGCAAGCTCAATATGAATTGGAAAGACTTGCAACACTACGCAGGTGACCGAGCTAAAACTGGTCAAAAGCTGCCTAAAGGCTTTGCTAGGATTGAGCTTCTTATAGACGTTACAAACGCCTAATGCTGTATTAAGGCACAGGTATAACTTGTGCCTTATAACACTGCGAAGAATTGTTTGTTCTGAATCTATAAAACCCTTTATAAAGACACGACAAGCAACGAGCGCAGTAGTTATGGAACAGCTCCAACCCATCACTCCAGAAGAGGCCTTACAACGGCTTCAAGACAAAGCCGAGTCCTTCGGCTTTGATCGGCTTGGCGTCCTCGACGTAAGCCAACCACACCCTGCCCTAGAACAAGCTGGCGAACACTTAACTCAATGGCTTGAAGATGGTTTTCATGGTGACATGGACTACATGGGTGCTCATGGTGAAAAGCGCTGGCGCCCAGCCATGCTCGTGCCTGGCACAACTCGTGTTATCGCATTACGTATGCACTACTTCTATCAGTCAGGCCAAGATGTGCTTGAAGACCCAACCAAAGCATACATAAGCCGCTATGCACTTGGTCGTGATTATCATAAAACCTTTCGCAATAGACTTGGCCAATTTAATAAATGGATTGAGGAAAAGCTGAAGCCGCTCCTTATTAACCAAATGCCAGATGATCCAGAATTTCAGTCGCGCGCCTTTGTTGATTCTGCACCTGTTATGGAAAAAGCCACTGCAGAGGCGGCAGGCCTTGGCTGGATAGGCAAAAACACCTTAGTCATCGATAGAAAAAGGGGCTCCTATTTTTTCCTTGGTGAAATCTATACAAACCTGCCCTTTGCTACAACAGATTATTCACAAGAACTCAAAGACACACCGGCTCGAGATAACCCTACAAAGAACCATTGCGGCCGATGTAGTCGCTGCATTGAGGTCTGCCCAACGGATGCCATTGTTGCGCCAAACAAACTTGATGCGCGCAAATGTATTTCATACCTCACCATAGAAAATAAAGGCCCTATTCCTATGGCATTTCGCAAAGCCATAGGTAATCGTATCTTTGGTTGCGATGATTGCCAAATTTTTTGCCCATGGAACCGATTTGCAAAAATATCGATTGAAGATGACTTTAAACCGAGGCATGGGCTTGATCAGTTAACCCTTATCAATGGACTTCAGTGGACGCCGAAAGAGTTTGACCAGAAAACCCAAGGCTCGCCGATTCGACGCACAGGTTACTATGGCTGGCTTCGTAATGTGGCAATAGGTGCTGGCAACCATCCTTATGACCCATTAATTATTAAAGCCATTCTCGATCAAAAAAATGCCCTAAACGAGATGCTGGAAAAGATTGAGCAAGACTGCCACAATGGCAAGACAACCATGAGTCAAGATATTGAAAAGATTCACATGGTTATTGAGCATCTTGATTGGGCCTTGGCTCAACACTCATCTTAGAAGGACTTTATTATGGCTCGTATTTTTTGCGTTGGTCGCAATTATGCTGCTCATGCAGTGGAACTCGGCAATGCCCTGCCAACAGAACCAGTTATCTTTATGAAGCCAATGACGGCCATACAAGATCTATCAAAAGAAGCGACAGCTTATATTCCTCGTCACCTAGGCCAAGTTCATTATGAAGCTGAGCTTGTGCTCTTGCTTAAAGATCAAAAAATCGAAGCAATCACCCTTGGGCTTGACCTCACCCTTCGAGAAAAACAAAAACAACTCAAAGAAAAAGGCCTCCCTTGGGAAGCATCGAAAGCCTTTGATGGCAGTGCCGTACTTGGGCAGTTTTTAAATTTCACAGCACTAGACGTCAAACTCGAAGAGCTTCACTTTACTTTTAAAATTGATGGTGAAGAAGTTCAACATGGACATGTAAAAAATCAAATTTTTAAAGCTGATAGCGTGTTTGAGTATATCTCTCAATGGAGCAAGCTGGCTGATGAAGATATCATCATGACAGGCACGCCAGAAGGTGTTGGTGAACTTAAACCTGGCCAGAAAGTTGAGCTTGAACTCTTCGATGGCAATAATACAAGCTTATTGCATCATATCTTTGAAATTAAATCACGATAAAACACCAACACATTCACATGCCACCACAGGGTTATAGTACCTTTTCTATAACTCTAGGCCTCTTCTCTTTCAGTAAAAATACTATGCTTTGTATTTTTTTGCTTTTTTCTCATTTATTCCGCACAATAAAGCTCTTTCTATTTATGCCTCTATTTATGGCTAAAAGCCTTCGCGGATTCAACTCGTTAGTGCAAATTTAAAAGATTTTCCGAAC
>CEUY01139434.1_pt1 | contig 90816 bp, 83 predicted proteins | sample 361481 | NCBI WGS metagenome assembly CEUY01 (sample SAMEA2622737, study PRJEB7988) | marine metagenome | isolation source: saline water (ENVO:00002010), including | reverse complement strand
CAACAAGTACTTATCACATCAACCAGCGAAACTTATGGTACGGCCCAATATACCCCAATTGATGAGAATCATCCATTAATTGGTCAGTCGCCTTATTCAGCATCGAAGATAGCTGCTGATCATTTAGCATTGAGTTATTATAAATCTTTTGATCTTCCTATAAAAATAGTTCGACCTTTTAACACTTATGGTCCAAGACAATCATCAAGGGCAATAATTCCTACAATTATTACACAGATATTCAGTGGCTCTAATGAATTAACGCTTGGTAATATTGATCCAACAAGGGATCTTACTTTTGTAAAAGATACTTGTTCTGCCTTTTTGAGCATATTTCGATCAGACAATTTTTTCGGAGAAGTAACAAATGTTGGGATGAATAGTGAAATATCAATTAGAGATTTAGCAAAAAAAATTATGATTTTTACAGAAAAAAATATTTCCATAGAAAGTGAAAAAAGAAGGATACGACCAGAGAATAGTGAAGTTGAAAGATTAGTCTGTAGCAACAAAAAATTATTAGAAAATTCTTCTTGGAAGCCAAGCTATAATCTTGAAAAAGGTCTTAAAGAAACGGTTGAATGGTTCAAAGAAAATCCACAATTGAATAAGCCAAAATTATATCATGTCTAAAGTAAATCTCGGCATTATTGGTGCTGGGGAAATTGCTAAAGAACACCTAAAGGTTATTCAAGCTCTTAATGATTTAAACCCTATAGGTATTACTAGCCGGACTTTATCAAAGGCTAAAGAATTAGCTAAAACCTTTAGAATAAAGGATGTTTACAATTCAGTTGGTGACCTTACAAAAAATTGTGAAATGGATGGTATATTAATTTTGGTATCTGCTGATCAAATTTATGGTGTTGCAAAGGAACTTTTACCTTTAGGTCTTCCTATTTTTCTTGAGAAGCCTCCCGCATTAAAACTAAGTCAGCTCAAAAGCTTAGTAAAACTAGCTGAAAAATATGAAACTAAAAATATGGTGGGTTATAATCGGAGGTACTACTCCATTTTTATGAAAGGTCAAGAAATTATTCAAAAGCAAGGTGACCTTTTAGGCCTGGCGGTAGAAGGGCATGAAAGGTTTTGGAAAACCTCAAGAGGTGTAATACCTAAGAAAGTCCTTGAAAATTGGATATATGCGAACAGTACCCATACAATTGATCTCTTAAGATTTTTTGGTGGTGAAGTGAAAAAAATTAATGTATTGACAAAAAGAATTAAAGAAAAAAAGGGCGATCAATTTGTAGCCTCAATGGAGTTTCAATCAGGTTCATTAGGTACTTATACATCTCATTGGTATTCTCCTGGAGGATGGTCTGTAACATTATTTGGGGATGGAGTAACAGTTAAGTTTAAACCTTTAGAAAAAGGAGTTTTCATAGATACGAACTTAATAGAATCTGAAATAATACCAGATAATGTTGATATAACGTTTAAGCCTGGTTTTTACCGCCAAATGGAAAATTTTTCCAGTTTAATTAAGACTGGAAAACTCAATCGTCCTGGCGAGGATTTGTCTCAGTCGATTATGACAATTGAATTAGCTGAAATGTTTGCCCGTGGCTGATTATTCAGTTCCACTTTCCGTTCCAAATATTTCTGGGAATGAATGGAAATATGTAAAAGAGTGCCTTGATACTAATTGGGTGTCCTCGGCTGGAAAATATGTGAGTCTTTTTGAAAATAGTGTTGCAGAATATACTAAATCAAAAAATGCAATTGCATGCGTTAATGGAACTTCAGCTATTCAGGTTAGTTTGAAATTAGCTGGTGTAAAACCTAATGATGAAGTTATTGTACCCACATTAACTTTTATTGCACCAGTGAATGCTATTCGATACAACGGAGCAGATCCTGTATTTATGGATGTTGATGATTACTATAATATTGATGTAGTGAAGACTATTGAGTTTATAAAGAAAGAGACAATTTTTAAAGATGGGAATAGCTATAACAAGAATACCAATCAAAGAGTTGCGGCAATTATCCCAGTCCATGTTTTCGGAAATGCTGCTTGGCTCGATGAGTTGATCCCTATTTGTAAAGAATGCAATATTAGCATAGTAGAAGATGCCTCAGAAAGTCTGGGAACTCGTTACAAAAGTGGGAAGTTTTCGGGAAAACATACAGGTACGCTTGGACAGCTTGGGTGTCTTTCCTACAATGGCAACAAAATTATTACTGCCGGTGGTGGTGGTATGATTCTCACTGATGATAATTCTTTGGCTCAACGAGCCCGCTATCTAACAACTCAGGCTAAGGATGACCCAGTTCGGTATGTCCACAATGAAATTGGCTATAATTTTCGGTTAACCAACATTCAGGCTGCACTGGGAGTTGCCCAATTAGAACAGTTGCCTGAGTTTCTGAAACGAAAAAAAGAAATTATCCGCCAGTACACTGAAGCTCTAGAAAACATTAAAGGGCTGACTCTTGTGGAAAGTCCAGAATATGCTGATAACAACTATTGGCTGAATTTGCTTCAGATCAATCATGAGAGATATGGTTTAGATCGAGATGGTCTGATTACGAGGTTGGAAAAAAATGGGATTCAGTCCCGCCCTGTCTGGAGATTAAATCATTTGCAGAAACCTTATAAAAAATGTCAGTCATTTAGAATTGAAAATGCTATTAACCTAATAAATAAATCACTTTGTTTGCCATCATCAACTAATTTATCATCGATTGAATTTAATAAAGTCATCGCTTGTCTTAATAAAAATTGAAAATTTGTTTTCTTACAAAAAGAGAAAAGCCAGGAGTTGAAGATGCTATTGCATTTACAAAAAATGTTGCGCCTGCAATTGAAGTATACTACGGAAGTATTAATGATCCTTTTCCAAAAAAGGTTTTAACTAGAAAATATGACATTCTTATTTCTTATATATCGCCTTGGATCATACCTGCAAATACTTTAAGTAAAACTAAAAACTGGAACATCAATTTTCATCCCGGACCCCCAGAATATCCAGGCATAGGTTGTTTTAATTTTGCAATTTATGAATCATCTCAAAAATTTGGTGTAACAGCGCACGTTATGGAAGCAAAAGTAGATACTGGGAAAATCATTGGTGTAAAAAGATTTAAAATGGATAATAATGAAACCGTAAAAACTTTAAGTCAAAAAACATATAATGCTCAATTAAAACTTTATAAAGATGTTATGCATTTTATTTTTAATTATAAAACTTTGCCTGATTCTACAGAAACTTGGCAAAGAAAACCTTATAAAAGGATTCAACTTGAAGAATTAGCTACGATAAGTCCAAATATGAGTAAAGATGAAATCAGAAAAAGAATAAGAGCAACATATTATAAAGGGAAGCCTGCTCCTTATATCGAATTATATGGATCTAGATTTGAATATAATCCAGAAAGATAATAATGCTTAACAAAACTTTAATTATAGCTGAAGCAGGGGTTAATCATAATGGCAGCATTAAAATTGCAAAAAAACTTGTAGATATTGCTGTAGCGGCTGATACAGACTTCGTTAAGTTTCAGACATTTAAAGCAAAAACATTGCTAACCAAAAATGCTGAAAAAGCTGAATATCAAAAACTGCAAACTGACAAATGTGAATCTCAGTTTGATATGATTAAGAGATTAGAATTAAGCAAAAGTGATCATAAGATACTGCACAGTTATTGTAAAGAAAAAGGAATCCCATTCGTGTCTACAGCTTTTGATAAAGACAGCATTAATTTGCTTTTAGAATTTGATATTCCTTTCTTTAAGATTCCATCAGGAGATATTACAAACTTGCCTTACCTCCGATACATAGGTTCCATGGGAAAACCAGTGATTATGTCAACAGGAATGGCGGACCTTGAAGAGGTCAGAATTGCTATGGAGATTTTATTGGAAGGTGGTTTAAAAAAGAGTGAACTAACAATTTTACATTGTAGTACGGAATATCCCACACCTATGATAGATGTAAACCTTAAGGCGATGGAAACAATTAGAAACGAATTAGATGTAAAGGTGGGTTATTCTGACCATACTAATGGAATTGAAGTTGCTATCGCGGCAGTAGCTTTAGGTGCTTCAGTTATCGAAAAGCATTTTACTATTGATAGGAATTTATCAGGTCCTGACCATTCTGCAAGTTTAGAGCCAAAAGAATTACAGGCTATGGTCTCAGCTATTAGAAATATTGAATTAGCAACAGGAGATGGGAAAAAAACCCCAAATAAAAGTGAGAAGAAAAACATTGTTATTGCTAGAAAATCAATTGTTGCAAAAAAAAAGATAAAAAAAGGAGAATTTTTTTCAGAAAAAAATATAACAGTTAAAAGACCTGGGACAGGAATTTCACCTATGAAATGGGATGAAATATTAGGATCAATTGCGGGGGAAAATTATTATGAGAATGATTTAATTCAATGAAAAAGAGAAAAATTTGTATAGTAACAGGAACAAGAGCTGAATACGGGCTTTTATATTGGTTAATGAAAGATATAGAAAATGATAAAGCATTCAAATTGCAGATTATTGCAACAGGTATGCATTTATCAACTGAGTTCGGACTCACATATAAAGAAATTGAAAAAGATGGTTTTCAAATTGATAAAAAAGTAGAAATGCTTTTGTCATTGGATACTCCTTCAGCTATTTCAAAATCCACTGGTTTAGGTCTTATTGGTTTCTCTGATGCTTTAAATGATCTTGCCCCTGATATAGTAATTGTATTAGGAGATAGATTTGAAGTTTTTTCTGCAGCTTTAGCGGCAACATTTGCAAGAATTCCATTTGCGCATATTCATGGTGGAGAATCGACAGAAGGAGTGATTGATGAAGCTATTCGTCATTCGATAACTAAGATGGCTTGGTGGCATTTTGTTGCAGCCAAAGAATATGAAAAAAGGGTTCTTCAATTAGGAGAAAATCCTAAACAAATTTTTAATGTAGGTGGCCTTGGTGTGGATTCAATAAAAAGAACCAAATTTCTTTCTAAGCGAGAATTAGAGGCAAATATCGGAGTTCGATTTTTAAAAAAAAATTTACTAGTCACTTTTCATCCAGTAACTTTAGAGAAGAATAGTTCTAAAGAAAATTTCGAACAATTATTAGAGGTTTTGACTGAATTGAAGGATTGTTTAATAATTTTTACTATGCCTAATGCAGATTCATTTGGGCGAGTCATTAAAGAAATGATTCATCAATTCGTATCAAATAATTCAAAAAACTATGTAGTTTTTGATTCTATGGGAAGGTTGAATTATTTGTCCACACTCCAATTTGTGGATGGTATGATTGGGAACTCTTCTAGTGGGCTCTTAGAAGCTCCTTCATTCAAAATAGGAACAATAAATATTGGTGATAGGCAGAAAGGCAGGCTTAAATCAAAAAGTATTATTGATTGCGACCCTTCAAAAGAATCTATTTTAAAAGGAATAAAAAAGCTTTACAGTAAAGATTTTCAAAAGCTATTGTCTACTGTTGTCAATCCTTATGGAGATGGTTCTGCTTCTGAAAAAATTATAGAGGTTTTGAAAAATGATAAGATTCCTGCGGAGTTAAAAAAGGAGTTTCACAATTTATAAAGAAATAAATATTAAAGCTGATATATCTATCCATGACGCAATGAAAAAAATGACGAAAACAGGTGAAAAATGTTTAGTTATCACTAATGAAGATAATATTCTGCTTGGGACATTAAGTGATGGTGATTTGCGGAAAGCAATTTTACAGGGTGCTTCAATAAGTGATTCAATTAAAAATATTTACCAACAAAAACCAACGGTGCTTGTGGAAGGGGAGTATAATCTTGAAAAAGTAAAAAAACTATTCACAAAAAACAAATTTGATCTTATCCCTGTGGTAAATAATAGAGGTAAACTAGTTGACGTTCTCTTCTGGGAAACCGTATTCCAGAAAAGTGAAAAAAGACAGGAAAAAAAATTAGATGTTCCTGTTGTTATTATGGCTGGAGGGAAAGGAACTCGCCTCGAGCCATTTACTAAGGTGTTGCCTAAACCATTGGTGCCTATTCATGAAAAGCCGTTGATTGAGCATATTATTGAGCGTTTTACAGATGTAGGTGTAAAAGATTTCATCCTTACGATCAACTACAAAGCTAGAATAATGAAGGCCTTTTTTGAAGAATTAGAACCAAAATTTTCCGTCGAATTTTTAGAGGAACAGGAACCCCTAGGTACTGCAGGGAGCCTTAAATTTCTGAAAGGTAGGTTGATCCAGCCCTTTATGGTAACTAATTGTGATATCATTATCAAAGCTGATTACCTAGACCTTTATTCTTTTCACAATAAGAATAAATATGATATTACATTGGTGGCATCAATGAAAAACTATACTATACCCTATGGTACATGTGAATTGAATAATGAAGGCCATTTGAAAAACATCAATGAGAAGCCAGAGTATGATTTTCTTGTAAATGCGGGTCTCTATGTTTTGAATCCCGATGTGCTCGAATTTATACCAAAAGATAGTTCCTATCACATTACCAACCTTATTGAAGATGTGCAAAAAGATGGAAAAAAAATCGGCGTTTATCCCATTGATGATGATGCATGGATTGACGTTGGTCAATGGGCTGAATACCAAAAGATAGTAGAGAGACTATAGGTGGACATTTCAGCTTTGGTCATAAGCCATGGATCTATTGGAAAAAGGCATGCGGAAATTCTAACTCAATTAGAAGATATTTCAGAGGTTTCCGTTCTCAGTAATCAGGATAGTCTCAACTATAGAACACTTAAATCAATGGAAGAAATTCCTCATTTAAACCCGGATTATGTGGTCATTGCTTCTCCTACATCCGATCATTATTCCCAGCTCAAGTTTCTCGATCAGTATCTTGAAGCGAAGAAAATCCTAGTGGAAAAACCACTATTTAATTCAATGTTTGATTTAACAATCATAAATAATCAGGTTTATGTTGGATACAACCTACGTTTCCATCCTCTGATCCATAAAATAAGAGAGGCTATTGAGGGAAAAACAATCTGGAGCATCCATGCTTTCTGCGGTTCTTATTTGCCGGATTGGAGGCCAGACCGAGATTATCGAGAAACTTCCAGCGCAAGCAAAGCTTTGGGCGGTGGCGTATTGCTGGATTTGAGTCATGAATTAGATTACATTCAATGGTTAGTAGGGACCTTACAAGTTGAGCATGTTATTAGTAAAAAAGTTTCTAACCTTGAAATTGACAGTGATGATTTGTTAATGCTAACAGCCTCTACTCGCGATAATGTTAAGATTCAGATTGGTTTGAACTATTTCACTCATGATTCTATCAGACAGATTAATATTGATGGTGAAGGTGTGAGTATAAAAGGGGATTTAATAGCTAATACTCTTAGTATTACACTTAATTGTAAAACTTCACGACATTCTTGGCCAAAACTTGCACGAAATACGACCTTTCAAGCTCAACATCGTGCAATACTTGATGGAGATTTATCTAATATTTGTAGTTTTGATCAAGGTATAAAAACTATGCAACTTATAGACAAGATCCGTTTTTGGCCAAAATGAATCAAATCCTCTGTACTATATGTATGCGCGATGGTTCAAAGGGGGTTTCTGGAAAAAACTTACGTCTACTTCGTGGGAAGCCTCTGATGGCTTATACCATCGAACAAGCCTTGGAAAGCGGTCTCTTTAAACATGTAGTTATATCTACTGACTCCAAACAAATTGCTGAGATGGGCAAGCAGTATGGTGCTGAATCATGGTTTTTACGTCCCCCTGAAATGGCTACAGACTCTGCAGCCAAACTCCCTGTTATTCGTCATGCTCTCTTAGAATCAGAAAAGTACTATGGACAAACATTCGATGTGCAAATCGACCTTGATGTGACATCACCTCTACGCAAAGTTGAAGATATCAGAAGGGCATTTAAGCAGTTTAAAGATGAGAATGCTGATATTCTTATCACAGCCAGTCCTTGTCGGAAAAATCCATATTTCAATATGGTTGAGATAGTCAATGGTCGTATTTATAAAGCAAAGGAATTTGATGCTCCACTTGTATGTAGACAAGATGCTCCACCAGTTTACGATATGAATGCTTCCATCTACATATGGAAGCGAGAGGCCATTTTGAATAGTAAGACTCTTTTTACTGAACGAACATCTCTCTACATTATGCCTGAGGAACGTTCGGTGGATATTGATACAGAATTAGATTGGGAGTTTGTGGAATTTATTGCAGAGAAGTCTTTACTATAATGATTAATTATCTTGAAAAATTTCGTCTAGATGGTAAAACTGCTTTTGTATTTGGAGGTTTGGGGCTAATAGGTCGAGAAGTATCTACTGCTTTTGCTTTAGCAGGTGCTAAAACTATTATTCTTGATATAGAAAAGAAAAAAAGAGATGTTCTTATTGAACAATTATCTGAACTTGGATTGAAGGTTTCTTTCAGAAATTTTGATTGTTCAGATATGAATAATCTAGAATCAAACTTTTTTGATCTAGTGGATAAATTTGGATCACCAGATGTTTTTATTAACTGTTCCTATCCTAAAACTGATGATTGGGGACAGAGTTCATTTAAAGAAGTAAAGCTGAAATCTTTTCGTAAAAACATAGATATTCACCTTAATTCCTATGCTTGGCTAGCACGTTTGGCAGCAGAAGCCATTAAGGAATCAGATAGGGGTGGTAGCATTATCCAATTGGGTTCAATTTATGGTATTCTTGGTCAAGATCTAACGATTTATGAAGATACTAACATGAGTGAGAACATGACCTATTCTGCTATAAAAGGAGGTATAACAAATCTTACTAGACAGATGGCTTCTTATTATGGTGAATTCAATATTCGAATAAACACAATAGTTCCGGGGGGGTTATTAGGACATGTTGCAGGGAAAAGTCAAACTCAGAATCCTAACTTTCTTAAAAGATATTCTCAAAAAGTACCAATGAAACGTTTGGGACGAGCTGAAGAAATAGCACCAACGGCATTATTTCTCGCATCGGATGCTTCTTCATATATTTCAGGGTCAAAAATAGTAGTAGATGGTGGATGGTCAATAGTATAAGCTATCATACCAATTAGATCATTTCTTATAATTTATAAATGTTAACTTTAAATAAAACTAAGAGGATTGATTTTATTAATTCTACTCTTGGTTGGAATAGTGAAAGCAAAGGAATTTTTAATTTAATTTCCCTTCTTGTCTATAAAAATATTGACAACGGGGGGAAAAAAGAATCTTTTGGTCTTGGACAATCCGTTTTAGCTGGTAATATGTATGTAGAGAAAGATTTGTTAAAAATTCCATCATATATGTTCCAGTTAGCCGGTTCAATTTCAGAACAAAGTATTTTCCGTTCATTTATTTATGAAATTCCTGAACAAGAAAAAACTTTAGATAACTATGATGAAACTATATTTGAAGATTTTGAAATAAAAATAAAAAACGAAGAAGCAAGAATTGTCGAAACATTTGATGATATTAAAGCTCTTTTTTCTAGTAGTCATTTTTCAGCGAAAATTTTTTTTAAATTAGCGGGTTATGAGATGATTCTTGAATTTCCCATATGTCATTTTAACATAAAACCAAAACATAAAATTTGGCAAGTAGAGACTGGACCAATATTGTTCCCAATAATAGAAAAAGAAGACTCATTTCCTAGACATTTACCGAGTTTTGTTCATTTCAATAGCTTTGATAAAATAGATATTTGTTATGACTATCCATTTAGATCTCGTTCCATTAATATGCCGAATAAAGGTATAGTATCTGGGTTCCCTTGCAGAGTTCAGCTTTTTGTTTAACCATTCTATTAAGTTAAAATACTAAAGTTGTTTTGTATAATATTCTTCTAGTCGGTTCTGGGCAATTAGGTTCACGGTATTTACAAGGATTATCAAGATTTAATACTGATCTTGAAATTTTTGTTGTTGATCCTAATTTAAATGCTTTATCTATTGCAAAAGATCGTTTTGAAAAAATGCCAAAGAATACTTTTTCACATGAAGTTAATTATTTCCAAAATATTAATGAATTAGGCAATGAATTTGATCTAGGGATTATTGCAACTAATGCTGATGTTAGAAAAAAAATATTAATTTCATTATTAAGCCAACGAAATATAAAAAATTTTATATTAGAGAAAGTAGTCTTTCAAACTATTGAAGATTTTGAGGTAATTATTGAATTGCTAAATAAAGGTAAAATTAAAGCTTGGATTAATTGTCCAAGGCGAACAATGCCTTTTTTTTTAAAATTAAAAGAAGAAATTCCTGATCAATCTATAATAAGGATGTTCGTAAAGGGAAGTAACTGGGGTTTGGCTTCAAATACTATACATATGCTAGACTTATTATCATTTTTATCTGATCAGGTTCATTTTAAGTTTGACATTTCTAACCTTGACAAAAAAATTTATAATTCAAAAAGGAATTCTTTCATTGAAATAGGTGGAAAGATAAACTTTTTTTCTAACCGCGGTGACAAACTCGAATTAGTAGATGAAAAAGGAAAAAATAAACCTTTTGAAATAATTATTGAATTTGAAAAAAGAAAAATTCATATTAATCAAGATCTTGGTTTTGTGAAAATTTTATCTAAAGAAGGTTTAGAATTAGGTGCATCAAAATTTGTTTTGCCAATGCAAAGTGAGATCACAAAACAAATTGTAAAAGACATACTTGTTCATTCCGATTCAAACCTTACCCCTTTTAGTGAATCATTTATTTTACACCAATCAATGATAGAGGCATTTAATAGCCATTTGACAAAAATTAAGGGTAAAAAAGTAAACATCTGTCCAATTACTTGAAATCGTTTTGTCTTCAGCTTTAAGAATAATTCCTCGCATCGATATAAAAGGACCTAATGTTGTTAAAGGAATGCACTTAGAAGGTTTGAGAGTCTTAGGAAAACCAGAAAAATTTGCGAGCTATTATTACGAACAAGGAGCCGATGAAATTTTTTATCAGGATATTGTAGCAAGTCTTTATGGAAGAAATAGTCTTCATGAATTAATTTCAAAAACTGCAAAAGAGGTATTTATTCCATTAACTATTGGCGGAGGTTTAAGATCTTTAGATGATATATCTTCTGTATTAAGAGCTGGTGCTGATAAAGTTTCTATAAACACTGCGGCTCATGAAAACCCTAATTTAATTGTAGAAGCTTCAAAAGTATTTGGAAAGTCAACAATTGTTGTTGCTATAGAAGCCATTAAACAATCACAAGGTACTTACGAAGCATTTACTGATAATGGGAGGAACCGGACTGGTCGAGAAGTGGTTTTATGGGCTAGGGAAGTAGAAAAATTAGGTGCTGGTGAAATAATTTTAACTTCTGTTGATCAAGAAGGAACTGGAAAAGGTTTAGATATAGAACTAATACGAAATGTTTTTTCAGCAATCAATATTCCCCTTGTAGTACATGGAGGTATAGGTAAAATAGAACATGTTATTGAATTACTAAATGAATTAAAAGTTAGTGGTATTGCAATGGCTTCCTTAGTTCACTATCATTATTATAAAAAAATAAGGAATACTTTTGTTTTTGAAGATGAAGGGAATATAGAATTTTTAAAAAGTAATCGCACTTATAGTAATATATCTCCAATAGATCTAAAAACCATAAAATCTACCCTTAACAATAACAGCTTTTTGTGTCGTCCAATCTAAATATGAAAATTGCAATTATTGATTATAAAGTCAGCAATATGTTTAGTGTAAAAAATGCTCTTAATTATCTTGGGTATAGAAGTACAATAACTTCTGATCCAAAAATAATTATTGAAGCAGATGGAGTAATCTTGCCAGGCGTTGGATCATTTCCCGAAGCCATGCAAAACTTTAATAATTTAAAATTGACAGAAATAGTTAAAGAATTTATTTCTAGTGGCAAACCATTTATGGGTATCTGCTTAGGTCTACAGCTTCTATTCTCAAAAAGTGAAGAATTTGGAGAATGTGAAGGATTAAATATTATTAGTGGAGAAGTAAGAAATTTTGATCAATATATTGATGATCATCCACTACCGCATGTTGGGTGGAATAGAATAAATTGTTATAAAGAGAATAATCCCAATTTAGCAGAACCATCAGAAAAATTAAGGTTATATGATGAAAAATATTTTTATTTTGTACATTCATTTTTTGTAAAACCAAATAATTCAAACCATATTTTTACTGAGACGAGTATTGGTGATTTCAAATTTTGTTCATCAGTTAAGTATGACAATATTTTTGCCTGTCAGTTTCATCCAGAAAAAAGTGGTATTAGAGGTTTAAATATTTTAAAAGATTTTTTTAGTGGAGAGTATCATTATGTTCAAAAGAAGTAATTTAGAGAAACAAGTTTTGCAATTACCTCAAAAGGTTATATGGTGTAAACGTTGCGTTGCTTCAAACCAACGTCCAAGAATAATATTTAATGAAGAAGGTATTTGCAGTGCTTGCCTAAATGCTGATTATAAGAAGAATGAAGTAGACTGGGATGCTAGAGAAGAAGAGTTAATAGCACTACTGGATAAATATAGGAGAAATGATGGATATTGGGATGTGATTGTCCCAAGTAGTGGTGGAAAAGACTCGGGTGTTGTGGCCCATCAGTTACGTTACAAGTATAATATGAATCCATTAACTGTTACTTGGGCGCCACTTAGTTACACCAATATAGGATGGGATAATCTACAAGAAAATATTCATTCAGGTTTTACTAATTTACTTTGTACTCCTAATGGTAAGCTACAAAGAAAACTTGCAAGATTATGCTTTGAAGAATTAGGTGATGCTTTTCATGTTTTTGTTCTTGGCCAATTATCTTATCCATTTAGACTAGCTGTAAAATTAGACATACCCTTGGTTTTTTATGGTGAAAATGGGGAGGCTGAATATGCCGGTGATCCAGGGTTTGCAGATAAACCATATAAACCGGTTAGTGAATGGGTTAGACAATTTTTCAAAGGAGTAACTTTCCAAGAACTTATTGAATATGGATTAAAAAATAAAGATTACCTTAATGAAAATGACTATTGTGATTCAGATCTGTTTTTTTATGAACCACCAACAATTGAAGAAATGGATCAAGCAAAAATCTATGGGAAATATTTTTATTCATATTTTCACAAATGGACTCCTCAAGAAAATTATTATTATTGTGTTGAGCATACAGGTTTTAAGCCGAACCCTGAAAGAACAGAGGGAACCTATTCAAAATATGCAAGTATTGATGATAAAATGGATGGTTTTCATTATTATATGAGATATATAAAATTTGGATTAGGTAGATGTATGGAAGATGCAGCTCACGAAATAAGAGATGGACATATTACTAGAGATGAAGGAATTGCATTAATGAAGCGCTATGAAGGAGAGTTTCCGAAAAAATATTTTAAGAATTTCTTAGAATATTTAGATATTTCAGAAAATCATTTTTGGGAAGTCGTTGATAGCTGGAGATTACCTCATCTTTGGGGAAAAAATGGTTCTAAATGGGAATTATCTCATCCAGTTAAATAAAACAATAATTTAAATTTTAGCTTAATGTTTTATCTTAAATCAGATGTCTCCAAAAAGTGTAGTCAATCAATTGTAATTAGTGGGATTGCTCGAAGTGGTACAAGCATTGTAGGAAAGGTTATACATTCATTAAAAAATATAGAATACAGTTTTGAGCCAGGGACTCTTTTCTCTCTATTCCCCTTGATAGATATTATTAATAAAAAGGAGTGGATGTTACTTTATGAAACATATTTGTATGAAGATTTTTTGATAAATTCATTGGCTGGCCGAAATCTTAATTATAATAATAATGAACTCAGTTTCATCTATGATGTAAAAACCAAGAAAGATATTGATTCAAGAAGGTCAGGGCAAAATTCAAAAGAGCAACTTGAAAAAATGAGTAAGGATCATATTATTGCCTATAAAATGCCAGATATATTAATATATTTTTCTCAGCTTAAGCAGTATTACCCAGATCACAAATTTGTTATAACAATGAGGAATCCTATTGATGTACTTAATTCTATAAAGAAAAAAGGCTGGTTTTCTGATGAATCATTAATCAGAGCAGATGCAATATTCCCTCAATTAATTATAGGTGAAAGTAAAGCACCTTTTTGGGTAGATGCTAATAATATAAAAAAGTGGAAAAATTATAATGAGATAGATAAAAGTGCTTATTATTATGATTGTATGATGCAGAAAATTAATCTTCTTTCAAATAAATTATTTATTATTAATTATGATGATTTATTAGATAGAACTTCGGACATGGTTAATGATTTATGTAAATTTTTAGGTTTGGAATATGGAGAAAAGACTGATGAAATTATTTCTTCTGTTTCCAAAAGTATAAAACCAAGAGACTTAGAAATTATTAATAAAATTTCAGACAGTTCATTAAGAACTAAAATAGAAAATTATCAAAAATATTTTTAAGTATTAATACCATTACCTTATAATTAAGTAATTATCGCTCAACTATAATTTTTATGAATTTTTATGTTGAAGAGTTAACAGTAAGAGTCTGTTTTAGAGAGTTAATCAAATATTATTTTTTAGCAAAAATTTCGGGAGATTCACTTAAAGGGTGCTTTTTCTTCGAATCTACTATTAAGGGTGAGCGTTTTGCGAGGTATTTTTGCCAATTTGTTGGAATTCCAATGAAACGAATGTCTTTTAAGATGAAAGATATTCGTGATAATCATAAAGAATTATTACGATTTCGAATTTATAAATCAGATTTATTTTGGTTCCAAAAAAGAGTGATTAACAGTAAAGCTTTTCGAGCAATTTTTCAAAAAAATTGGGATACGAATAGAGCACTATCATATATAAAAAAAGGAATTGTATCTGGCGAAATTTCTACAAAAGATTCAGCGGCTAGATCACTATATATAATCCAGGTAGTTTACTGGCATATGAAATCCTCACAGAAAACTAAATCTCTGTTAATTTTTAGCCCAAGACCATGGGAAAAGGTGTACTATGATTACGCTTCTTCTATGGGTATTAGATTAATAAGTATTAAAAGGAAATTTAAAAAGAAAAAATTTCTCGATAGGATAATTTCTAATGGAAAATTTTTTGTAAAAAAAATGATAAAAAAGGGAAATAATAAATATATATATCAATTAGATGAGACAAATAGTATTCAAACCATTAACCATAATTTTTCACAAAAATCATCGAAAATCACATTTTATGGAAAAGGGGACACAAACTTAGATAACAATGGTTTTTATTCTGACTTTTTCTTTTGGATCCAGTCTGATTTAGACAAAAAAAATATAAATTGTAGAGTCGGTCATTCAATTAATGAAGAAAAAGCACATCTTGCAGAAGAATTGGGGATAGAAGTGATAAAGGATTATTCAACAAAACAATATGGAATAAAGGAACCAATTAAAGAACCATTTATTTTATCATTACCTAAAAATAATCATTTGTATAATGAAGAAGTACATTTCCTAAAGGATCAACTTAACCATTATAATTCAATCAAAAAAAATTGGATTCTTTATTTTAAAAAGTTTAATGTAAAAATTTATTTGACATGGTATAAATATGATAGTGCACACATTGCAATTGGTGATGCAATCAATGAAATTGGTGGTATTTCAGCAGTTTGGCAAATGGCTTTTGATGGTATGCCTTTAATAGATTGTATGACAGCACAGGATCTTGTTTTTGGATTTTCAAATAGTGATGTAAAGAAAGAACTAAATCAAGGGTCGGATATATCATATTATATAACGACAGGATATTTGCAGGATTATGCTCCTTCAAAATTAAATAATATCGCCTTGAAATTATCAGAACAGATTAGATCTCGAGGTGCAAAAAAAATAATAACAGTTTTTGATGAAAATTCTTTAGATGATGATAAATGGCATACAGGACATTCATTGCAAAAAGAAAATTATAAGTTTATTATACAGAAAGTTTTAGAGATGCCTTGGCTTGGTGTTATTTTTAAACCAAAATCTCCCTTGACTCTTAGAAAACGTTTGGGTGATGTCACTCGATTATTAGATGAAGGGATTGCGACTGGTCGATGTTATGTCTGTGCAGAAGCAGGTGACTTTCGATCTAATACTCCACCAATCTTAGCAGGCCTTGCTTCAGATGTAGCTATTCATGCTCATTTTCACGCTGGAACTGCTGCTTTAGAATGTGCTCTTTCTGGGATACCAACTCTACTTATAAACCGCGAAGGTGTTCGGGATAGCATGTTGGATCAGTTAGGTTTAGGGGAAGTTATTTTTAGTGATTGGGATTCTGCTTTTGACGCCTTAATTAAATATTTTAAAAGAGAATGTGATTTACCAAAATTCGGGGATTGGTCAGAGATTATTTCTGACCTTGACCCATTTCGTGATGGAAAAGCAGCCAATAGAATGGGAACTTATCTTAAATGGATATTAGATGGATTCTCAGATGGATTAGATAGGGATTTAATCTTAGCTGATGCAGCTGAAAGATATTGTAAAAAATGGGGGTATGATAAAATATCAGCGGTAAAAAACAAATTTTCATTTAATGGAGACTTAATGTAAAATGATTAAAATTAAAGAGTTAATTAACAAAACTTCTTTTATTGAAGAGCAATCATCCAATGAACCAAACCCACCTTATAGTACTAGATATGCCATTAACCAAATTCAAAAATATGAATCAGTTTTGAATCAGAACAATAGATCTTTAATTGACTTTCCAAAGATTTTAGAATTTGGCTGTGGGCATGGTCGTCTTATAAAATATTTTTTTGATATAAATCCTTCAAGTTCGATTTATGGCTCAGATGTTCTTGAAAAACAAATAGAGAAATGTAAGCAAGACTTTCCAAAGGGAAACTTTATTCAAAATGGAACTGTTCCTCCTATTGATTTTCAAGATAATGCATTTGATTTCATTTATTCATATAGTGTTTTTACACATCTAGCGGAAAATAATCATATAGCTTGGCTAAATGAGTTAGGGCGAATATTAAAACCAGGTGGATTGATGTTGCATTCGGTAAAATCTTATGAATTTGTTAGGAGAGCCAAAATATTTAGTCCAGATAATTTGTTGAATTATGGTTTAAATGAACCTTATGAAAAATTTGAAATTAATAATCCTTATCATTATATCGTTGATAACCCAAAAACTCCAGAGTATGGAATCACGATAATTAGCAAAAAATATATATTAGATAATTGGGAAAAATCCACTCAACTTAAGATTCTTAGCTATAATGAAGGTTGTATTGAGACATATCCTGAAGGATGTCATGATCTTATTTTGTTAAGAAAACCATAAAGTACTTACTTATTTGACTAAAGTAGCCATTGCATTTTCATTGCATGATTTTTATATGTTCAATAGAAATCATATAAAACCTGATGAGAAAAATTATTATTTAGATTTTAGTGACAATTTGTTCTTATCAACTGAACAGCTAGAAAAATCTGGTTTTTTGAAAATATCTGAAGAGACTATTGATAAAAATGGATTTAAATGGAATTATATTAACCTTTTAGGGAATTTGGGGAAAAGAATTAATTCTAAAGAATGGTGGGCAACAAGTATTGCTTCAAAGAACCGTATATCTTCTATTTTGCCGATACTTCTTTTCCAATACATTAGGTCTATTAAGATAATTAAGGAAGCAAATTACGATACACTTCTTATCCTTTCTCCAAATCTTATTTTGTTCAAAGCTTTGAGGGATTTCATAAATAGTGAGAAACAAAACTTCTTAAGTACTAGAAATTTTCCAGATAATATTTTTTTCTCTTTTATTATTAATTTATTAAGAAAAGTAAGAGAAATAAAAAAAGTAATAATTAATGAGTTTTATTTTTTTAAAGATATTATTGGTCAAGCGACTGTCATATTAAATAATATTAAAACCATAAAAAAGGCCTACGACCACAGTTATTTTAATGGATTAAATAAGGATTTTGATTATACTGTTATTAAAACTCATGTATATTCAAATTCATTTATACAATCATCTAAAGGCAATGATTTGAAGGATCCTTTCTTTGGTGATTTACCTTCCTTCCTATCAAAAAGAGAAAAAATCATTTCGCTACTTCACCTTCATGGTGATTATAATAAAATTATTGGAAGCATAAATAGATGCAATGATCAAATTTTGATTCCTTGGGAATATTTACTGAATCGAAGGGAAGTAATTTTTTCCATTTTCAAGTTATTTTTTTGGAGAATTAAAATTAAACCAACTTTTCTTTATGATGTCAATATTTCTCCTGTTGTTTCGGCTGAACTAAAAAGGAGCCGGTTTACATTGAATTCCTACCTTTTTTATGAAAGCATGAAAAGGCTTCTAAATAAAATAAATATTAAAAAGTTTTTCTATACATTTGAAAATATTCCTTGGGAAAGAATGGCAATTCTTTCTCTTAGGGAATTTTCTTCAACTACTAAAATTATAGGATATCAACATTCAATAGTTCCTGATGCTGATACAGGTGTCCTATTAAGTAAAGATGAGGTTAGTATAGGTCCTATTCCTGATAGAATTTTTACAACAGGTGAGATAACGAGTAATATAATTAATAGGCAAAGTGGGTTTAAAAATGGGATTGTATCTCCTGCTTGTGCTTTACGTTATGAATATCTCTATAAAATGAAACCAAAAGAAAGAACCAATTCAGGTAATATTTTATTGGCCTTAGAAGGTTCCCCTTCTGTTGTGAGAATGGTAAACTATGTTTTAGATCAACTGGCTAATTTAGATGATATTAATTTGAGAATTCGTGCTCATCCAGTGATGCCATATAAAACAATTAAAAATTATATTAATTTTGATGTTTTAGATTTTGAAAATGTGACAATCAGCAAAAATTCACTTGTTATTGATGATCTTTTGGAAACTGACATTTTAATTTATTGGGGGAGTACTGTTGCATTAGAAGCTTTAAGTATGGGTATACCACTTATTAGATATAAAATGGGAAATCTATTTTCTTATGATCCTTTATTTGAATTATCTAATCTAAAATGGGAATGTTCTGAACAAGTTCCCTTAATTGACATCATTAATTCAATATACAAAATGAATAATAGTGAGTATATGTTAGAATTAAGAAAGGCTAAATCGTATCTTGATCGATATTTTTATCCAATTACAAAACAGAATCTAGGAAAATTTTTTACTGTTTAGTATATATTTAGTTTATGGAAAAAGTTAATTGTGCCATTTTTGGCTATGGATATATGGGTGAAATTCGTCACCGAATGATCAATAAACATCCAAATCTAGAGCTAAAAAAAATCTGTGATAATAGAGTTGAAAAAATCCCATTAAAAGAGGATTGTGAATTAGTTGCAGATCCAAGACACATTATAGACAGTGAAGTAGAAGCTGTTTTTATATGTACTCCTAATCATATTATCCCTGAACTGGCAGTAAATTGTCTTGAAAGAGGGAAGCATGTTTTTTGTGAAAAACCCCCAGGAAAAACTTTAGATGATATTAAAATTATTCGTAACGCTGAGCTTAATAATCCCGGAACAAAATTGATGTTTGGTTTTAACCATCGATATCATCCAAGTATAATAAAAGCAAAATCTATTGTTGATTCTAATAGGTTGGGGAGCGTGGTAGCTCTTAGAGGGCTTTATGGTAAATCTGGAGGAAAGAATTTTTCTGAATCTTGGCGAAACAATTTTTCTATTTCAGGAGGAGGTATTTTATTAGATCAAGGGATACATATGCTTGATCTATTCAATTTGTTTATGGGTGGGTTTAAATCGGCAAAGGCTTTTTTAAGCAACGATTATTGGGGTTTTGATGTAGAAGATAATGCAGTTGTTATTCTAAAAAATGGTGATAATAAGCTTGCAGTTTTACATTCATCAGCTACTTTTTGGAAGCATGTTTTTCAACTAAATATTATACTTGATAAAGGTTATTTGAAAATTGAAGGGTTGCTATCTAAGACTGGAAGTTATGGTAGGGAAAAATTGGTTATTGGGCATCGTGAATTTGAAGATATATCACAAGCTGTGGGTAATCCTTCAGAGGAAACCATTTATTTTGATAAAGATTTGTCTTGGGAGATTGAAGTAGATATGTTTGCAACATCGATTCTAAATAATATGCCTGTAAATGGAAGTAATTCAGAAGATGCATATAATGCTATGAAGTTGGTGCATCTAGCCTATCAAGATAGTGATTTTCCTCTTTACTATAAGGAATTAATATAATGGAAAGGGCTGTTGTTCACAGCGATCTAAATAAAAGAGAAATCCAGCCACAGAGTTTATTATTAAAATATCAAGATTTATTAGCGGAAGATATTTTCAAACTCATTTTACCATTATCTTTAGAAGAGTCATCTTGTCCGGTAAGTGGTGAAAGATCAGTAAAAAATTCTTTTTCTAAAATGGGTATGTTTTATAGGGTAAGTAAAACAATGGAAAATATTTATCTTTCTCCTCGACCTGATATGGAAACACTTCGATTATTTTATTCTAAATCAATAGCTAGAGAATTTTGGTTAAAAGAACTATGGCCAAAGACAAAAAATATTCGAATCCAAAAAATTATTTTACCACAATTGGATTGGGTTGAAAATTTTATTTCTCAATTTGGTCTGAAAAAAAAATTGGAAATTGCTGAGTTTCTTCCGAATCATTGGGGTTATTATAAAGAAGTGAATAAAAAATTTTCAAGTATAAAATATAACTTAGTAGAACCATTATTTAATATCGAGGAAGATAAAAATATTTTTGGAGAATGTTTATTATCAGATGATATTATTAATAATTCGTTTGATATAGCCCTATTGTTCGAAAGTTTAGATAGGTCACCTGAACCTGCGAATCTGCTTCAAATTGTTAAAGAGGGATTGAAACCTGGGGGTTTGTGTTTTATTACTTGTTTATTATCTAGTGGTTTTGAAGTACAGTCACTTGGAGAAAAGTCAGAAGTTTTTGTTCCTCCAGAAAGAATGAATCTGTTTTCCTTTGAAGGATTACAAACTCTTTTGGATAACATTGGAGGTTTTGAAGTAATTGAGTTTAGTACGCCTGGAGTATTAGATATACCAAATGTAATAGATAAATTGAATTATATAGAGGTTCACCCATTTTTTAATTATATCTTGAGAGATAGAAAAGATCCATCATTAGTTCAATCATTTCAAGATTTTCTTCAAATTAATCGTTTGGGAACATTTGGACGACTAGTATTAAAAAAAAATTAAATAATTAGGGAGTGAAAATTGAAATACGCTAAACGTTATTTTGAAGAAGTAGAAAAAATTGCTAAATCAATAAATCTAGATACTATTGAAAACATAATTACTATTTTGATTGATTTGAAAACTACAAAAGGTAGATTGTTTTTTATTGGTGTGGGAGGTAGTGCGGCTAATTGTACCCATGCTGTAAATGATTTTAGAAAAATTGGTGGAATAGAGTCCTATACTCCTAATGACAATGTTGCAGAATTAACAGCCCGAACTAATGATGAAGGTTGGGATACAGTATATGCCCCTTGGCTTAAGTGTAGTAATTTAAATAATAGAGATGTGGTATTTGTCTTTAGTGTAGGTGGTGGAAATAGAGAAAATAATATTAGTGTAAATATTGTAAAAGCACTACAATATACTAAAAAGGTAAGGGCTAGAATAATAGGTATTACTGGTCGAGATGGAGGTTATACGAAAGAGATGGCTGATGCTTGTATTGTTATTCCTACTCAAAGCAACGATACTATAACTCCACATGCAGAGTCATGGCAGTCAGTAATTTGGCACATGATAGTTACGGACCCTAGAATAATGGTAATGTCAAATAAATGGGAATCATTAGATCGAAAGTAATGAGAGATGAATTTTGATATAATTTTAACCATTTTTTTTATAATTTTTTGTTCTTTTTTAATTTTAAAAAATAAAATTTTTATATATGCTTTTATAAAAACACTATATAAAAATTATAATATAATTTCAAATTTACAAAAATCATTGGCTAATGAAAAACAGCGCACAAAAGAGGAAAAAAAGCTTGCAAAGATATTAGTTCCAAGAAAGGAGGTTAATTGTAGAGGTGCAAATTTTACACTTAGCTCTGAAAATTGGATTACAAATTATCGTTGGGAAAGTTTTGATGCTAAGGAACCAGAAACACTTGATTGGATAGATAATGAAATAAAAGAAGGAGATATTTTTTTTGACATTGGTTCTAATGTGGGGGTTTATTCTATATATGCCGCAAAAAAATATTCAAACATTAAAGTAATTTCTATAGAGTGTGAATATTCTAATCTTCATTTATTAAAAGAAAATATTATACATAATTCTTTAGGAGAAGTTATTATTCCTTATTCAATTGGTTTAGGAGATAAAGAAGAAATAAGTTATTTAAATATTCAAGATTTCACACCAGGTTCAGCAATGCATTCGGTTTCCACAAAAAAAATTGAGAAGACATTTGAAGATCAAAAAGTGATATGGAGAGAAGGTATTGCTAAAATATCAATAGATTTTTTTTGTAAGAGCACGGGAATAAAGCCAAATTGCATGAAGATAGATGTTGATGGAGGTGAGAATAATATTTTTATTGGTGCAGAAGAAACTTTCAAAAAAGAATATCTTAGAACACTATTGATAGAGATATCTAGAGATTCAATTAATTATAAAGAATGTGAAAATTTTTTAGTTCATTCTGGGTTTTATCTATCATCTGAAGTTGAGGAAAGAAGTAATCAAGTATGGATTAGAAGATGAAGTTTAAAACATCCAATGTTAAACATAAAATTTGGAGAAAATAATTTTTTAACATGAAAATATGTTGTTTAACCTCAGGAACAGTAGGTGGTGGGGTAAAAATGATGGTTAGATTAGCTTCTAACCTATGTGAAAATCATAACGTGACAATTCTTTATCCTCTTGTTAAGCACTTTACAACTTATCATGTTTTGCGAGAAACAAATGATAAAGTTAAGCTCCAATATATAAAAAATGAATTATTAGCATCCGGATTTAATGATACTTTAGCTCAATTTTATTCTTCCAAACTTTTATCAAAATATAAAAGGAATAAAGTAGCCAAGATATCATCTATTATTAAAAATAAAAATAAGAAAAAATTTTTTTTTAATGCTGATCTTGATAATCGAGTTCACCTAAAAAATTATCCTATGGTTATTAGTGAATCTATGCTTAAAGGATTTGATTTAATTATTTATCAATCAGTCTGGCAATATCATGAATTAAAAAATGTCACCCCTAAGAATATAAAAAGAATTCATTGGTCATTAGCAGATTATTTGTTTTGTAATGGTATCAATTTCCCTTTAAGTAATATTTTAGAAGCCTATAATTCTAATGACGTAATTATTGCTCCTTCAACAATAACTGCATTAAAACTTGAAAATTATGGATTTAATGTTAATTCAATTATTCATGGCGGTATTGATAGGTTATTTAGCCCTAATTCTGAATTAAATAAAGGAGAGGTGAAGAATATTCTTGGCTATTTTCAACCAGCTTGGTGGGTTAAAGGAGCCGCAAGTATTTTACAATGTTTTAAAAGAATTAGGATAAACTATCCAACAATAACACTTACTCTTTTTGGACATCAACAATCTGATATTGGTTTATATAATGAAGTATGTGATAATTTTTTTACAGATTTGTCTTCAATTGAAGTAAGAGATTTATATCGTAAAAACGACATTTTTGTATACCCAAGTTATTGTGATGGTTTCCCCTCAACACCTTTGGAAGCTATGGCTTCTGGTTGTGCCGTAGTCTCTACGAAAGTAGGAGCTGTTCCAGAATATGCTACTCATGGAAAGAATGCACTCCTTTCTGATCCGATGGATGATGACAGTCTGTATAAAAATATTGTTGATTTAATTGAAGGAAAAGTCACGAGAAATAAATTAATTGAGGATGGTATTAATTCAGCAAAAAATTGGACGTGGGCCGAAACAGCTAATCAATTCAATCAATTATTTGATGATTTAAGTCCTCAAAAATAACAGGAGAGATATTCATGAATATTTTGGTTACAGGTGGAGCGGGTTTTATTGGTTCACATCTTAGTAGTTATCTGGTAAAAAGAGGAGATAATGTAATTGTACTTGACAATCTTCTTCGTGGGAACAAAATAGAGAAAGATGTTTTAGGTGATATAGATTTAGTAGAAGGGGATATTCGTGATGAGGATTTAATTTACAGGTTATGTAAGAAGTGTGATTTAGTTTATCATTTGGCTGCTGTTCTTGGTGTTGATGTGGTGGCAGAGAATCCTATTGAAACTATGGATGTTGAAGCTGTTGGAATTAAGAACATAGTTAATGGATCAATAAAAGGTGGGGTTGAAAAAATTATTTATTCCTCAACGAGTGGTGTGTATGGTAAAAATATTATGGAGAAAGCAGTTACTGAGGATTTAGAAGTTTCTCCGAGATCAAGTTATTCGATTGCAAAAAGATTTTGTGAAATTTATCTAGCTTCAACTTTTGAAGAAGAAGGTTTAAATACTATTTCAGTAAGATTATTTAATGTTTACGGTTCTAGACAAGATGATAGAATGGTAATTCCTAGATTTGTTGATCAAGCTTTAAATAATGCTCCAATTACAGTTTTTGGTTCTGGAGATCAAACCCGTGATTTTACTTTTATTGATGATGTAATAAAATCTATGGTATCTCTTGGAGATGGTTATAATGGGAATGATGTTTTCAATATAGCAAGGGGGAAAGATTTAACTATATTTGAACTGGCAAAATTTATAAAATCATTTTTCAATAGTTCTTCTGAAATAAAAAAATGTGATGTTCCAGGCCATAGATACGATTTTGAAGTTGAAAAAAGGTTTGGCAATTCTGATAAGCTTGAAAAAACAATAAATTATAGACCATCAACATCATTTAATGAAGGATTTAGTAAAATATACTAATGAAATAATTTTATGAGAGAACTTTTTAAAGAAAAATTAGTAAAAAGAATTAATCTTTTTGGCGCTTGGACTTCTATTAGTCACCCTCAGATTACAGAAATGCTTATTCGCAGCAATGTGGATTTTTTAGGTATAGATATTGAGCATAGTACTATAAGTCAAGAACAATCTCAAAGAATCATTGCTGCTTGTCATGCTAATGATATTCTTTGTTTACCAAGGATAGCAACTCATTGTAAGGAAAGTATAAAACGTTTATTAGATTCAGGTGCTGATGGATTGATTGTTCCAAATGTGGAAACACCTGATCAAATTGAGAAATTAATTGAATGGTCAAAATATCCTCCATTAGGTAAAAGGGGATATGGTATAGCTAGAGCCCAAGGATATGGTCATGATTTTGAAGAATATTCATCTAAATGGAATATGAATTCAATTTTGATTATTCAGGTTGAATCAATTCAAGCCGTTGAAAATATTAATGAATTATTGAAGTTTAAGGAAATCGATGGAGTTATGATTGGTCCATATGACATATCTGGGTCTTTAGATATCCCTGGAAAAATAAATCATCCAAAAGTTCAAGCAGCAGGAAAAAGAGTTGTAGATGTATGCAAATCTCATGGTAAAGCATGCGGCACACAAGATATTGATCCTTCCCAAAAAAGCATAGAACAAGCATTTAAGGATGGTTATAGTTTTGTAATTCTTGCTTCTGATGTTTTTATTCTTTGGAAATGGGGTGAAAAAATAAGAGATATGATTAAAACATTTCGATGAGAAAATTATCACTTAAGTTTATAGCTTTAGATTTAGATGGTACTTTAATTCAATCGAATAGGATAAAAGATAAAGCCTTCGAAACTATTTTGGGAAATTGGCCTGAACATAAAAAAACTATGCTTGATTGGCATAGGCTAAAGAACAATATTGATCGTCATGAAAAATTCCGTTTTTTTGTTGAAGAAATTTTAAATGAAAAAGGCAATAATGTTTTGTATGAAAATTTAGCGGATAAATTTTCTCATTTAACTCTCCAAGCCGTAATAGATTGTCCTTGGGTAGAAGGTGCCCAAGAATTCCTCAATTATTTTCAGGGGAAATTACCTATTTATTTAGTTTCTGCTACTCCACAGAATGAATTAGAAAAAATTATTATTGGTCGTCATTTAGGAGGTGTCTTTAAAAAAGTTTATGGTGCTCCATTAAACAAAGCTTGTGTACTAAAAAGAATTATTAGTATGGAAAAAGGGCTCCCAAAAAATTCAATTTATATTGGAGATAGCCCAGAGGATCAAGAAGCGGCTAATATTTTGGGAGTGAATTTCATAGGTTTAGATCCTGATAGGAGATTAAAAAAAACTGGAGAATTTATTTTTTCAAATTTTAAATATATTTTAGAATATATTAGAGAAAATTTTGAATTATATAGACCAATTATTTTCGCTTAAAAATAAGATTGTTGTAATCACTGGAGGTTCCGGTCACCTTTGTGGTGAAATGGCTATGGCGTTTCACAGGGCAGGAGCTTCAGTTTCAATATTAGATTCGGATTTATCTGGCGCTAAAAAAATAGAAAAAAAAATTGTTAATGATCAGGGAAAAGCTATTGCCTTAGAAATGAATGTAAGCAAGAAAGCGGACTTTAAAGTTTGTTTGAAGAAAATATTGGATGAATTTTCGAAGGTAGATGTTCTAATAAATGGAGCTGGGATAAATGCACCAACACCATTCTTATCTATAGATGAAGAAGATTGGGATAAAATTATGTCTGTACATCTGAAAGGAACATTATTTGGATGCCAAGTTTTTGGTGAACAAATGCTTAATCAGGGCTCAGGTTCAATAATCAATATTAGTTCAGCTTCAGCAGGACCTCCTCTTTCTAAGGCTTTTGCTTATTCTGTAGCTAAAGCTGGAATAAAAAACTTAACTCAAAATCTAGCACGTGAATGGGCTACTCAAGGAGTTAGAGTTAATGCACTAAGGCCAGGTTTTTTTCCAACAGAATGGAGTAAGAAAAACTTCATTACTCATAATCGGGAAAAGGCAATTTTAGGCCACACGCCAATGGCTCGTTATGGAAGACCTAAAGAATTGTGTGGAGCAGTACTATGGTTAGCATCAGATGCATCAACTTTTGTAACAGGAGCTGAAATCCCTGTTGACGGGGGTTTTTCAGCTATGACCATCTAATATATGAAAACCGTTATAATTACGGGAGGTACAAGAGGAATCGGAGCAGGGATTGCTAAAACATTCCTAGCAGCTGGCTATAAAGTTGTTATTGGATCGAGGAATATGGAAGGTTTGGCAAAAGAAGAAAATCCAAATTTAGTTTATTTTAAAATGGATGTTAGGAACGAAACAGATCATGAGGATTTAATCCAAAAAAGTTTAGAGAATAAAGGGTCATTGGAATGTTATATTAATTGCGCTGGATTTTCAAAATGGTCTCCTATTGATCAAGTAGATGATTTTTTATTAAGGGATATGATTGAGATTAACTTAATAGGGACTTTTTGGGGTTGTAAAGTAGCTTCAAAGCATTTAAAACAAGGTGGTTCAATAATAAACATTTCAAGTCTAGCGGGTAAAAGAGGGAGTGCAAATAATTCAGTTTATTGCGCTACTAAGTTTGCTGTTAATGGAATTACTCAATCGTTAGCTAAAGAATTAGGTTCAAAAGGAATTAGAGTAAATGCAATTTGTCCAGTTTATATTGATACAAATGGTTTGATTGAAGCATTGGAAGAAACAAAATTTTCGCCTAGTAAAGGGAGAAGCACAGCAAATTACCTTAGCGAGTTTACTCAGACTGAAACAGCTCTCAAACGTCTTCCAAGCGATAGTGATGTGGCAGATTGCTGTATTTTTTTAGCTTCTAATTCAGCAAAATCTATAACAGGTCAATGTATAAACATTGATTGTGGGGTATTGCCTCAATGATTGATTCTAAAATTGCAGCAATTATTCCGGCTAGAATGGCATCCAGTAGATATCCAGGCAAGCCTTTGATTAATATCAATGGATTACCCATGATTGAACATGTTAGGCGACGTGTTATGTTATGTCAGGATTTTTGCAAAGTAGTTGTGGCAACTTGTGATATAGAAATTAAAGATGTTGTTGAAGAATTTGGAGGAGAAGTTATAATGACTTCAAATCAACATTTGGCCGCTAGTGATCGTGTTGCTGAAGCTGCAAAATCAATTGATTGTACTCATATAATAAACGTTCAAGGTGATGAAATTCTAGTATTACCTGATAATTTGAAGAGAGTAATTAACTCAATAAAAAATCATCCTAATGAAGAGTACTGGAATGCTACTAGTTCCATAAATAGAAATAAAGATATTACTGATGAATCAATTGTAAAATGTATAGTCTCAAAATCTGATAGGATTATTTTTTGTTCTAGGGACTTTTCCTTTGCACAAAAAGTACATAGTTTTAAAATAATAAGGATGATTCTAGGTATAATCGCCTATAATCGTCAAAGCTTATTGAATTATAATAAACTTCCTAGAACTCCTATGGAACAATTGTTTTCAATAGATCAATTTCGAATAATTGAAAATGACATTCCTCTTATTTCTGTACCTTTCCCTAAAGGATATATAGGTATTAATAATCCACATGAAGAAATCAAGGTTAAAAATATTTTGGCTCAAGACAATTATCAAAACACTATTCTTAAATCAATTCTAAATTTTAAGTGAGTCAAAAAATTTCTGTTACATTATCTTCCTTTTGTGAGTTCGGCTCTGAACCCATTGAAATTCTTAAAAAAAGTGATTACAATTTTGAAATTAATCAAACAGGAAAACGTTTAAATCCATTTGAAATAAAAAATATGTGTTCAGATTCTATAGGAATAATTGCTGGGATAGAGACTTATAATCAGGATGTGTTAAAGAATTTAAATAAACTAAAATGCATTAGTAGGGCTGGAGTTGGTATTGATAGCATTGATTTAGAATTTGCAAAAGAGAACGGAATATCTATAAGAAATACGCCTGAAGTAGTGATTCAGCCAGTATTAGAATTGACTCTTTCACTGTTATTTGGTCTTCTGAGAAAAACACATCAACACACTAACCTTATGAAAGAGAAAAAATGGAATAGGATTGTAGGGGAAAATTTGAAAAATAAAAATGTAGGTATTATTGGTACCGGACGGATTGGAAAAATAGTTTGTCAAACCATTTCAAATCTAGGTGGAAATATTCTCCCATATGATATACAACCTGATACTAATTGGTCGAAAAAAAATAAATTTTCTTATGTTACACTTTCGTATTTAATTACTAATTCAGATATCATATCAATACATTCTTCATCAAAGGTGAATACATTCCCAATTATTGGGAAAAATGAAATTCGAAAAATGAAGAAAGGTGTAATTATTATAAATACAAGTAGAGGAAATTTATTAGATGAAGAGTCCATTTACTTGGGACTTCAATCTGGTAAGATTGGATCTATTGGTCTAGATGTTTTTGAAGAGGAACCATATTATGGCAAGTTATTAGAATTTGATTCTGTTCTTTTTACGCCCCATATTGCTACTTTTACTCGTGAGTCAAGAATGGAGATGGAAACTCAGGCAACTATTAATTTAATTGAAGAGCTTAGGAATATTAATTAATTCTTATATGATGGAGGTATGAAAATGGCCATCTTTTTGGATACTGGGAACTTAGATGAAATAAAAAAATTTTACCAGATGGGTTTAATTAGAGGTGTTACGACAAATCCTACTATTTTGGTGAAAGAAGGAGTTAAAGGAGGGATGAGAGGTGTTCGCGATAGATCAATCCAAATTGCTGAGATTATTAATCCTTATCCTCTATCTGTTGAGGTAACAAATAATGATGAAAAAAAAATGATTAGTGAAGCCTTAGAATTTTCAAATTGGGCTGATAATATAAATGTAAAAATTACTATACATGGACCAAATGGTGAGCTAGAAAATTTACGAGTAATTCATAGTTTAGAGAATGAGCATGATATAAGGATTAATGTTACAGCAATGATGAGTGCGCAACAGTGTTTTTTGGCAGCGATGGCTGGAGCAACTTATATTTCTATTTTTGGCGGTAGAATAAATAATATGGGATATGATTCAAAAGATGAAATAAAAAAATTAAGAAAAATTCTTAATGATTTTTCTCTTAATTCAAAAATCATTGTTGGATCTACTCGTGAAATATTTAATGTCATTGATTGGTTACATGCTGGTGCACATATAGTAACAGTTACTCCTAAAATATTGGAGGGAATGATTGTTCATCCATATTCGAAAGAAACCGTGGAAATGTTTCTTAAGGATGCGGAAAAATTTGCTAACTCTTAACTCCTATTGGAATAAAAGATAGAGCCTATGTTTGAGAAGGTTTTGCCAAACAAAAAAATCTACATTGCTGGATGTGGTGGTATGCTCGGTGATGCTTTCTATAAAGAATTTAAGAGTGAATATAATCTTAAATGTAGTGATATTAATACTAATGAGGATTGGATTTCATTTCTAGATTTCAGAGATTTTAAGTCATATAAAAATGAGGTCATTGAATTTTCTCCAGACTATCTTTTTCACTTAGGAGCTTATACAGACCTTGAATATTGTGAGAAGAACCACCATGATACGTATGTAACTAATACAAAGTCAGTTGAATATGCTTTAACTATTGCCAAGGAATTAAATATTCCTCTCTTATTTATAAGTACGGCTGGGATCTTTGATGGAAAAAAGGATGTTTATGATGAATCAGATATGCCAAACCCAATGGGTCATTATGCGAAGTCTAAATTTTTAGCTGAAAAGTATTTAATGGAGAATTCAAAACACTATCTTATTTGTCGAGCAGGTTGGATGATGGGAGGAGGTCCTACAAAAGACAAGAAATTTATTTATAAGCTAATAAAACAAATTGAAAATGGTGTTTCAGAGTTAAATATAGTTAACGATAAATTGGGAACTCCTACTTATACGCATGATTTTGCTCGTAATGTAAAACTTCTAATTCAAAAGGGTAAAAGTGGTCTTTACAATATGGTTTGCCAAGGAGTGACTAGCCGATTAGATGTAGCTCATGAGCTATTAAAACAGCTAGATCTTAAAAATAAAATAAAAATAACCGAAGTTTCTTCCGATTTTTTCAAAAAAGAGTTTTTCGCTCCTAGACCACCATCTGAGCGACTGATTAATGCTCGTTTGGAAAAAGAAGGGCTAAGTATAATGCGTAACTGGGAAGATTCTTTGAAAGAATATATTGAGATTTCCTATAATGAAAACTTCAAATTATTTTCTTCTAAATAATAAATAGCAAATGTGAAAACTACTACACCTCCAAAGGTAACGGTTTTGATGCCTGTATTCAATGGAGAAAAATATATTGAAGAGGCAATAGAAAGTATCCTCAAACAAACATTTACCGATTTTGAATTATTAATAATTGATGACAACAGTACAGATAAGTCTATGGAAATTATTAGTACATTTAAGGATAAGAGACTTAGAATAAAGAAAAATCACCAAAATAAAGGCTTAGCAAAAACACTGAACTTTGGGTTGAACGTTGCTAGAGGAAAGTATATAGCACGAATGGATCAAGATGATATCTCTTATTCTAGTAGGTTAGAGAAGCAAGTGGAAGTAATGGATCGATCATCAGAATTTGGGTTAGTGAGTACAAACTGTTACCAAATTAATTCTAAAGGAGATCTGCAAAAAAATACTATATTGAAAAATGTAATTAAAGGCAAAGAAGTAGAGTGGTACCTATTATGGGGAAATCCGATAGTACATCCTTCCGTAATGTTTAGAACTGAACTGATAAAATCTTTAAATGGCTATCCAGAGACGTTTAAATTTCATGTGGAAGATTATGTTCTTTGGAATCGATTGATTGGGGAAAAAAGTATTGTAATTCTAGATGAACCTTTACTTTTGTTAAGAAAACATAACTTCAATGCAACAGAAGTTGATTCAGAAACTCATATTCAAGAATTAGTGATGGTTATGCAACAACTTCTAGATAAACGAGTAGGATATGAACCTCTGCAAGAGAGTATTCATTTGATAGGAAAATTACCAAATAAAGATCAACTCACATTTTTTATTTCCAAATCCTCTGTAAAATTATTGATTGATTCTTACAGACACTTTGTTTTTAAGCATAGTTTAGATGAATATGAACTTAAAGGGGTTGAATTTGATCTAGCTGGAAAACTTGCACAAATTATTAAAGCAAATATTTTGGAAGGAAACACCCAATTTATATTAATTCTAATATATATTCTATTTTTAGTACCTAATAGGATATTAAAGGAGCTAAACCTAAGGTCATTCCTTTATAATTTTTTTCAAAGATTTTGGATGGTAAGGGTTTATAAGGCTATTGTGTAATTTCAAAATTAAGGAAACATATGTGTGGTATTTGTGGCATATATGGTCGAAATAATAATAAAGCTATAGAAAAAATGGTTGGGTCGATGCATCATCGAGGTCCCAATGATAAAGGCATTTTTTCTGAAGAAGGTATTGCTCTTGGGATGACACGATTAGCAGTGATTGATTTATCATCAAAAGCAAATCAGCCTATGAGCAATGAAGATAGTTCAATTTGGATAGTTTATAATGGAGAGATGTATAACTTTCGTGATGAACGAAAGATATTATTGGGAAAGGGATATTCTTTCAATTCATCTTCAGATACAGAAGTTATTCTCAAAATGTATGAAGAATATGGTGATGATTTTCTTTTACGAATAGAAGGTATTTTTGCTTTAGGTATTTATGATCAGAGGCCTGGTTCTGGCAAAGAAAAACTTTTATTAGCCAGAGATCAATTTGGTGTCAAGCCATTGCTATATTCCCAACTACAGTCCAGAATTATTTTTGCCTCTGAAATGAAAGCTTTATTATCTAGTGGTCTATTTAATCCAGAAATTGATCCTATAGGTTTACGATTATTATTAACCTATGGTTCAATCTATCAACCTTATACGATTTTGTCTAAAGTTAAGATGCTCCCGCCCGCTCATCGTTTAATTGTTCAACAAGGAAACACAAAAATCCAGCGTTATTGGAAATTGGATGTTAATCGATATCCTTCACTACGTAATGCTAATTATAATGAACAGTTAGAATTCCTTAGTGATTCTTTAATAAAAACTGTTAAATCTCAAATGGTAAGTGATGTACCTCTAGGAGCTTTCCTAAGTGGTGGCCTTGATTCTTCCTTGTTGGTTGCTATGATGGCTAAAGAAGCAGGTCAACGTATAAAAACTTTTTCTATTGGTTTTGAAGAAGAAGGTGCAGCAATAGATGAGACTAAGGATGCAAATTATACGGCTAAATTTTTAGGCACTGATCACAATCATGTTTTAGTTAGAGGAAGAGATATTGCTGAACAAATTTATCGCATTGCTTCCCTTTTAGATCAACCATCAGTTGATGGAATAAATTCATATTTTGTATCTTTAGCAGCTAGTCAAAAAGTTACTGTTGCAATTTCTGGTACTGGAGGAGATGAACTTTTTGCTGGCTATCCATGGTTTAAAAACATGGTATTTCAAACATCGAGAAATAATCAATCTATAACAAGTTACTTTCTCAATCTAAGTGAAGGATTTTTTGGTGCACCACTTTTTGATCCTCTTATAACTACAGGACTTGGTAAAAGGTTGCTTGCTCTTCGGTCAAAATCTAGTTTTTTAAATCAATATGCCAGACAATATGAAATTTATGGACCTTATTCTTCGTCATTTATCTTAGCACCTGAAATAAGAAGCCAAGCAAAAATCGGTCAAAATCAATTGCGAGATTTGCAAGAAAATGATGAAATTGAAGATGGATCAATAATTGAACGGGTAACTGGTTTATGTCTTAGAGGCTATACAAATAATCAGTTACTTAGGGATATTGATGCAACATCAATGGGATCTTCTTTAGAAGTACGTGTTCCATATTTAAGTACAGTTATAGCAGATATTGCTTTATCTCTTCCAGATAAAGCAAAATTGAATGAAAATTCTCAACTTAGTTTGACTACTGATAATTACCGTTCAACGGGCGTAAAAAGAATTTTAATGGATATTGCAAAACCATTTCTTCCTAGGGATTTTGATTTACGTTCAAAACGAGGTTTTGGAATGCCATTTGATTCTTGGTTAAATGGACCACTAAAAGATGTATTTATGGATTGTTTATCGAAAGATGGGATTGGAAAAAGGCATTGGTTTGATTATAAAGAAATTAGCAAGGTTAGAGATAATTATATCAAAGGTGAATTAGGATGGGCTAAACCTTGGCTTCTAATGATGATTGAACTTTGGTGTAAGGAGGTTTTAGATAAGTCAACCCAAGAAAAAGTAATTGATGATTGAAAAATTTCAAAAAGATGAATATCCTGGTGAACCAAAGATATTATTTATTGGCCTTGCTGAAAGCACTCATACTCATGCATGGATTGAACTTTTGACGGATTCAAATTTTAATGTACGTTTATTTGGATTGCCGAGTGGTTATCCATCACATGATTTCCCCATTCGTACTTACAACACATATCCCTTTAAAAAGGTAAACTCAGATTATTGCAAAAACCTATACCAAGGCAAATTGAGAAGAACATTTTATTATCTAAACAGATTAGTTAGTGTTAGGCTTGTTAATAGATCAATGTTTTGGAGGTTATTAAAATGGTTTTGGAAAAGTATTTTTGAATTAATTAATTCAGCATTTAATTTTTTTGGAATTGAATCACCATTTCTTACACCAGAAATTTGGTTAAAGAATATTATTATCAGATGGGAACCTGATATCATTCATACTCTCGGCTTATATGATTCTCAAGGAGGAATGTTTTATTATAATGTTCGAAAAAAGTATAAACTTGAAAATTATGGGAAATGGATATTGCAATTGAGAGGGGGTTCAGATTTAACATTGCGTAGACATGATTCTAATTACCAAGATGAAATTTATAATGTGCTACAAGATTGCTATCAAATTATTTCTGACAATATTATAAATATTAAATATGCTAAAGAATTAGGAGTTCCTTCTGAGAAATTTGCCTCTATTGTTCCTGTTCCGGGTACAGGTGGTTTAGATGTCAAGAAACTTAATGCATCTTCAATTTTGCCATCAAAACGACAACGGATTATTCTTTGGCCAAAAGCATATGAAAGTGTTTGGTCAAAGGCGATCCCAGTATTAGAGTCCATTCGAAAAGCTTGGGGAAGTTTAAATCTTTTCAAGTTTTATTTTCTTGCAATGACTTCTGAAGTATTTACTAGCTATCTTGGACTTCCTGAAGAAATTAAAAAAAACTGTATCGTTTTTAAAAATCGGATTCCTAGACAGGAAGTTCTTGATTTAATGAAAGAAGCTAGAGTAGTTTTAATTCCATCTCTAATTGATGGTATCCCAAATAGTCTTTATGAATCAATGGCGTGTGGCGCATTTCCGATTGTTTCACCTCTTGAAACAATTAAAACAGTTGTTAAAGAAAGAGAAAATGTTTTGTTCGCACGTAATCTTTATCCAGATGAATTAGCCACAGCTTTAATACTTGCTATGTCTGATGATTCATTAGTGGATAACGCTGTAATAGAAAATAACAAACTTGTTAAACAAATTGCTGATCGAAAAACTATTCGTTCTAAAGTAATAGAATATTATTACTCTATTCTATGAAAAATTATACTAATAAAAATATTTTAGTAGTGGGTGGCGCTGGTTACATAGGAGGATATTTAACTGATATCCTTATAAATGATGGTCATAAAGTAACTGTCTACGATAACTTATTATATGAAACGAGATATTTAAAGGATATTAATTTTGTTTATGGGGATATTCTTGATCGAGAAAAACTTTTGCCTATATTAGACAAATTTGATGTAGTTATTTGGTTAGCAGCTATTGTGGGTGATGGAGCATGTGCTATTGATCCTGCTATGACAAAGGCTGTTAATGAAGATTGTGTAAAATGGGTTGTGGATAATTATAATGGTAGGATTGTTTTTGCCTCGACGTGTTCAGTTTATGGAATACAAAATAATCTAATTGATGAGTTAGCTGGATTCAATCCACAATCAATTTATGCTTCAACGAAATTAGCAGCTGAAAAATACATTGTTGAGAATCATAATGATTATCTAATCTTTAGGCTGGGCACTTTATTTGGTTTAGGAGATTATTTTTCTAGAATCCGTTTAGACTTAGTTGTAAATATATTGACTGCTCGAGCTGTTAAAGGTGAAACTTTAACAGTATTCGGCGGTGAACAGTGGCGTCCACTATTACATGTTAAAGATGTAGGAAATGCTGTCAGTTTCTGTCTAAAAAACGGAGTAGTTGGATTATTTAATCTATCATATAAAAATTTTAGAATAAATCAAATTGCTGAAGAAATAGCATTGCTGATAAATGAAGTAAAAATAGAATATGCTGATATGGAATTTGAAGATTTAAGAAATTATAAAGTGAAAACAGATAAAATTCGATCAACTGGTTGGACACCTACTTTTACAATAAAAGATGGAATTAATGAAATTAAAAGCTTGATAAAAGAGAATCGTATAATTAATTCTGATGATCCTGTATATCATAATGCTGCATTTATGGAGGAAAACTATGGAACTTAAACAGATAGATGGAGGTATTCATATTGATGAAAGAGGTACTGTAAGTTTTGTTAATGATTTTCAATTTGATCAAGTGAAAAGATTTTATACTGTTAGGAATCACAGATCTCCATTCATTAGGGCTTGGCATGGGCATAAAAAGGAAGGAAAATATGTCACTGTTGTAAATGGTAGTGCTATAATTGGAGCTATAAAAATTGAAAATTGGGATAATCCTTCAGAAAATAAAGATATATCAAAATTTGTTTTATCTTCAACAAAGCCATCTATTCTTTCAATTCCTTCTGGTTATGCTAATGGAATGATGACGTTAGAAAAGGATACAATAATTATGGTTTTTTCAACATCTTCCTTAGAAGAAAGCTTGAAGGATGATATACGATTTGATTCAAAGCAATGGGATATCTGGGAAATCAAAGAAAAATAAATTTAAAATGTCAAAAGAAATTAAAATAGTTGTTTTAGGTGGTTCCGGGATGCTTGGTAGCATGATTAATGATTTTATTTCGAGAAATTCCAATTTTACAATCACTTCTACAGTTAGAAATAATGAACTTATGAGCAAGTGCAAATCTGTTTTCCCAAAAATTAATTGGGAAATATTAGATGTATCACTCGCAAACGAAAATGAACTAGACAAAGTTATAGGTGATAGCAAATGGCTAATTAATGCTATCGGTGTTATTAAACCTTATATTAATGAACAAAAACCTTTTGAAATTGAAAGAGCTATAAAAATAAACTCTTCTTTTCCTTATTTACTTGCTCGTATTGCAAAGAGAAAAGGTGCAAAAATATTGCAAATTGCTACAGATTGTGTATATAGTGGAAAAAAAGGTTCCTATGTTGAGGATGATTTACATGATGCTTTGGATGTGTATGGTAAATCAAAAAGTCTTGGAGAATGTTATTCTGATGTAGTCTCTAATATTAGGTGCTCAATTATTGGACCTGAATTCAAAGCAAACCTATCTCTTTTGCAATGGTTTCTTGGTCAACCTGATGGTACAAGGCTAAATGGATTTATTAATCATGACTGGAATGGAATCACAACCCTTCATTTTGCAAAAATATGTTATAGTATTATAAGAAATAAATTTGAAATTGGACATTTACATCATCTTATTCCATCAGATAAGGTAAATAAATATGAATTGCTAGTAATGTTTAAAAGATATTTTGGCCGTGAAAATTTGGTAATTAGTCCCAGACAAGCTGATCAATGTATAGATAGAACTTTATCTACGAAAAATCAGGAGTTAAACTTACGTATTTGGAATTCAGTAGGTTTTGCAAATCCTCCAAGTGTTGAAGAAATGATTAAGGATTTGGGAAAATATAAATATAGTTTCTTATGAAGATTCTTACAATCCTTGGAACTAGACCTGAGATCATTCGTTTATGCAGAATTATCGAAAAGCTAGATGGTTTCTGTAACCAAATTATTGTTCACACAGGCCAGAACTATGATTACAATTTAAATGATGTATTTTTTAAAGAACTTGGTGTAAGAAATCCGGATTACTTTTTAGATGCTAAAGGGAGTTTTGGTGATCAGATTGTAATAATTCTTTCTAAAATGGAGAAGATTCTCCTTAAAGAGAAACCAGATTGTTTTCTTGTACTTGGAGATACTAATAGTAGTCTTGCAGCAATTATTGCAAAGCGACTTGGGATCCCAGTATATCATATGGAAGCAGGTAATAGATGCTATGATGATCGAGTCCCTGAAGAGGTAAATAGACGAATTATTGATCATTCAAGTGATGTCCTCTTGCCATATACAAATAGGAGCAGACAAAATTTAATTAAAGAAGGAATAGCTGGTGAGAGAATATATGTTACTGGAAACCCAATTAATGAAGTTATAAATTTTTATAAATCACAAATAGAACAATCAAATATCCTAAATAAACTTAAATTAGAATCGAGAAAATATTTTTTAGTAACGATGCATCGACAAGAAAATGTAGATGTTGAAAATAGATTGTGCTCTCTAATAAAGGCTTTAGATTTATTACAAAAAGAATATGATTTTCCAGTAATTATAAGTACACATCCAAGAACTAAGGAAAGAATAAAATCTTTTGGTCTCAATACAAAAAATAATCATTTAAAGTATCTTGAACCTTTTGGCTTTTTTGATTTTATTCTGTTAGAAAGAAAAGCATTTTGTGTTTTATCTGATAGTGGGACTGTTCAGGAAGAATGTTGCATAATGAAAACTCCGAATATTACGATTCGAGACGTTACTGAGAGACCAGAGACTATTGAATGTGGTAGCAATGTGCTTAGTGGAGTTGATTCAGATAGGATACAAAATTCTGTTAGAACTGTGGTAAATCAAAATTGTGATTGGATTCCCCCTGAAGAATATTTAAAAGACAATGTTAGTGATACTGTAATCAAGATATTACTTGGTTTAGGTCCTCAAGTTCGATTATAAATTCAAATATTAAAGTTTCAATAATAATTCCAGTATATAATGGTTCAAATTATCTTAGTGAAGCTATTGATAGTGCGATTGCCCAAACCTATGAAAATATTGAAATCATTGTTATTAATGATGGATCAAATGATATGAACCGTACTGAAGAAATTGCTTTATCTTATAATGAAAAAATAAAATATTTCAATAAAGAAAATGGTGGGGTTTCAACAGCTCTAAATCTTGGTATAGAAAAAATGACAGGTGATTTTTTTTCATGGTTAAGTCATGATGATTTATACTATCCAAATAAAATTGAAAGGCAATTAGAATTTTTAAATGGAAGAGATGATATTATTCTTTATACAGATGTTGAGTTTATTTATCCTCAAGCAAAAAACGATAAGGTTCTAAGGTTGAATCATCCTGATAGCTCAAAGTTTTATTATTATCTTATGACCAGTGGTCCTCACGGTTGTTCCCTATTAATCCCAAAAAAGTGTTTTAATAAGGTTGGGCTTTTTGAGGAGGAATTTAAAACTACTCAAGACTATCGAATGTGGTTCAGGCTTGCAAAGGAGTATGAATTTATTCACATGCCTGAAGTTCTAATAAAATATAGAGTTCACGATGACCAAGGTGGAATGCAATATAATGAGATTCATAAGAAGGAAGTTGATGCATTACATATATGGTTTATAAATAATCTTTCTGATTCCGAAATAACAAATCTGTCTTCAGGGCTTAATGGTTTGTTCTATTCAGAATTGGCATTAATCTTTTATAAAAAGCATCTTCTCGACGCATCAAAATTAGCTTTTCAAAAATCGATAAAAAATATATTTTCAAATTCAATTCAATCTATAAAACAACATACTTTTTATAATTTGTTATATATAAAAAGAAGACACCTTAAATCTTCTTTTCTAAATTTAATCATAAGGTTAATTCGAAAAAGCTTAAAAGCTATAACATTTATTATTAGTTATTTTATTCCAAAGCCTTTTAGACAATTTATTATAAAGATATTAGATATTATATATGTTATTTCTCCTTTGTCAATTAAACTAAAAAGGGAAGTTCCAAAAAAATATAAAATTGGAATGGCTGTTCTAGCTTATGAGCGACCTCAATATTTGGAAGCTTGTCTAGACACACTGTTTCAGACCAAACTATATGATTATGATATTACTTTTTTACTTCAGGATGATGGAAGCTCAGACCCTCATGTTAAAGAGATATTAAATTTTCAAAGGTCTCATGAGTATAAAATACACCGGATCTTTTCAGAGAAAGGAGATTCTTTCGCTGGATCCGCTATTAATAAAGCTATGCGAAATTTAATGAAATTGGACAATTTTGATATAATTGGATGGTCTGATCCAGATATTATTTTCCATAAGGAATGGCTTGATCGATTAATGAAAATATCATTATGGGCAAAGAAAAACAGCAGGGCTCAACTTCTAGGTTCCTTTAGTGCGTTTAATTCAAGTGATCCTGGTCATAGAATTAAAGGTACTTTTAATACTCCTTATGGTTCATTTGTAACAAAATATAAAATGGGATTAGCTAATAATTTCTATTTTAGAGAAGACTTCCTCAAGTTAGGTTATTTTGAGAAAAAAATGAATTCTGAAGAATTAATGGCTAAAAGGTGTGAAAAACTTAAAGTAATGAATTTCAGTCTTAAGGATAGCTATGTTGAACATATTGGTATTAAATCATCAATTAATGATTTTAGACGAATCCAACGAATAGAAAATAACCCTGAAATTTATGTTAGAACTCCTCATGGTAAAAATATGCCTTCAGAAAACTGGCCTAGTATCATTTCAAAATTTGAAACTTTGGGTTATTATAAATATATAAAATCACCTAAAACTTTTGGCTTGAACATTCTTGGTTCTAATCTTGAATTGGATGTTATAATTCTGGTTGCAAAAAAAGATTTAATGATGATTGAATTGACTATTGAATCTGTAATTAAGTTTTTAAAACATCCAATTAATAACCTATTTTTAATTGGCAAAAAGGATCCAATAATTGATGAAATGTGCTCAAGATTTCAGTGCAAATTTATTGATGAGGATGTGATTTCGCCTATAAGTTATAGAGAAATTGATTTTTCTTATAAAGGTTTAGATAGATCAAGGTGGATTTATCAACAGTTGATCAAATTATCTGCTGATATATTAAAAGGTTCAAATCATATTTTCATGATTGATGCTGATACAGTATTAACATCCCCTCAAGTCTTTGAACATTCAGGAAAAATGTTGTTACTTCATTCTGATGAATATCATTATCCTTATTTTAAACATTTGAAAAAACTTTTGAAATTAACACCAGATATAGAATTATCTTTTGTTGCGCATCAGATGATTATGAATAAAGAAAAACTTTCAGAAATGAAGAGAGATATAGAAAATATACATCAAAATAATTGGTTTGAGACAATATTGTCTTTATTGAATAAAACATTGAAGTCACCATTTTCAGAGTTTGAGACATATGGACATTGGATGCATAATAAATATACAAAAGATATCTTTAGGGAATATTGGTTTAATAAAAGATTAGATAGGAATGAGTATCTTATTGCGAAAAATTTTGTAAAAAATGGAAGTGAGGAAATTAGATCTGTATCACTTCACTGTTAAAAACATAGATTAGAAAAAATTTTGAAGTAATAGGATAGATTTTAACCTTCAATAAAATTTGAAAAATTATTATCGCATTTATATAGCCAACTCCATTGAGAAGTTCTTTGATCTGTAAAGAAGTTTTTAAGGGGTTCCCTGATTGCAGTAGGGATATCATTTTCAGTTCTAGGCTTTCGAAGCAAATTAATTCCATCGAGATCATCTTCTTTAATTTTCAGCCAATCTGAAAGACATTTAATAAAAAAATTCGGGTCATGAAAAAAATGATCATAGTCTAAAATTCGATATATAGATTTATCATCGATTGTTTGAATTTGATTATTAATGCAAATAAAATTATCTTCAATTATCTTTGATTGCAGATATACATTGTCAGTCATTTTTCTCCTAATACAACTATAAGTTGCATTAATTGGATTTCTCAAAAGGATTAATAGTCTAGGTGTCGAATATTCCTTAACAATGTTTACAAAATCAATAATATCCCATCTCCTTAAAGTATCTCTTGGATTGGAATAGGGATGAGAATTCCTATCAAATAGAATTAACTTTTCTTTAGAACTAATATCTCTATATTTAGATAATAAACGGTGGATATTGTTTTTCGCCTCAAGTTTTTCATTTGAACTTGATTCCGATTCAAATAGTTTAGAAAAAGAATTATGTAGGTCTACAAGAGGACCTTTCCCATTACTTTCAAAAAGAAAATTCTTTTTCGTTTTAAACTTATGGAAAAGTGCATTGAAAATCATATGGTGTCCAGAACCTTCTACACCGACAACCCAAATAAAAATCATTTAATCCTCCTGATAGTTTATTATTTCAAATATTTTAAGAGTTAATGCTTTTTGAGAATTTTAGAAGATAATCTAACTTACAATCTGAAAGTACCTAGTCAAACTTAAACTTGTTATTAAATTTTTCACTTGGGAAAATATAATGTTATTAGTTATTAACCACTAAAATAGAAGTAAAGATAATGAAAGTAATTATATCAGGCATCACGGGTCAGGATGGATCTTATTTAGCGGAGCTTTTACTGAATAAAGGTTATGAAGTCCATGGAATTGTTCGTCGAAGCAGTTCATTTAATACAGGTAGAATAGATCATATAATTAATAATCAAAAATATCGCAATCAATTTTTTTTTCATCATGGAGATGTTACAGACACGAGTAACCTCAATCGTATTATAGAAAAGGTCAAGCCCCAAGAAATATATAACTTAGCTGCTCAGAGCCACGTTAAAGTATCGTTTGATTTGCCTGATTATACGGCTCAAGTAGATGCATTAGGAACTCTTAGATTTTTGGATGCTATTAGAGAAACTGGAGTTGTAACAAAATTTTATCAAGCTTCTACAAGTGAACTTTATGGAAAGGCACAAGAAGTACCTCAAAATGAAAAAACACCTTTTTACCCTAGATCACCATATGGTGTTGCTAAACTTTATGGATATTGGATAATTATTAATTATCGTGAAGCATATAATCTTTTTGCATGTAACGGAATACTTTTTAATCATGAAAGTCCGAGAAGAGGAGAGACTTTTGTAACAAGAAAAATCACCCGTGCTGTGGCTAGTATTAAGGCTGGTGTTCAAAATCACATTTCCTTAGGGAATCTTGATGCAAAGAGAGATTGGGGATACGCGCCAGAATATGTACGTGGTATGTGGCTAATGCTTCAGCAGGATAAGCCTAGAGATTATGTTCTTGCTACTGGAGAAACTAATTCTGTTAAAGATTTTGTCGATATTGCTTTTAAGGAATTGGATTTAGACCTTGAATGGGAAGGTGAAGGTTTGAATGAAAAAGGAATTGAAAAAAAGACAGGAAAAGAAAGAGTTGTAATTAATCCTGATTATTATAGACCAACTGAAGTTGAGATTCTTCAGGGAGATGCCTCGAAAGCAAAAAAAGAATTGGGTTGGTCACCTAAAATAAAATTTGAAGAATTAGTGTCTTTAATGGTTAAAGCTGATTATGAAAAAATAAAAAAAGATGTTTAACAATAAAAATTATTGGGAAAATAAAAGAGTAGCTGTGACAGGAGGAAAAGGCTTCTTGGGATCAGTAGTGGTACAATCGCTAAAAGATAAAAACTGTAATCATATTTCTGTAATTGATCATAATGATTATGATCTTAGAAAGATTGCAGATATAAAAAGAATGTATAAAAATGAAGTACCAGATATTGTGATCCATCTTGCTGCTGTTGTTGGTGGAATAGGTGCCAATAGAGTAAATCCAGGTAGTTTTTTCTATGATAATGCAATGATGGGTATTCAGCTTTTACACGAGGGATATATTGCTGGGATAAAAAAGTTTGTAGCTGTTGGAACGATCTGTGCTTATCCGAAATTTACACCAGTGCCATTTAAAGAAGAGAATTTATGGGAAGGATATCCTGAAGAGACAAATGCACCATATGGTATAGCAAAAAAAATAATGCTTGTACAATCACAAGCCTATCGAGAACAATATAATTTTAATTCTATATTCCTATTGCCAGTGAATCTATATGGACCTGGAGATAACTTTGATCCTAATTCATCACATGTAATACCTGCCCTTATAAAAAAATGTATTGATGCGAAGTTTGAAAGAAAAGAAAAAATTGTAGTTTGGGGTACTGGAACACCTACAAGGGAATTTCTATATGTTAAAGATGCCGCAAATGGAATAATTCTAGCAACTGAAAAGTATAATAGTAGTGAACCAGTCAACATAGGAGCAGGGTTTGAAATTTCCATTAAGGATCTTTTAGCTAAAATAGTAAATCTAACTGGTTATCAGGGCAAGGTTATTTGGGATGAAACAAAACCAGATGGTCAGCCTAGAAGGATGTTAGATACAACTAAAGCGTATAAGGAATTTGGTTTTAAAGCTCAGACCTTGTTTCATGATGGCCTTAAAGAAACGATTGGAACATTTATAGATCAATATGCAAAATGATTTAATAAAAAGTAAAGAAATTGGAAAGAAGAATATTAAAAAGGGAAAAAAAGTTCTCTATATTTTCCGCCATGATGAACTATCAGATTATTTTTCTGAGAATGGATCTTTTAATGGTCCAGCTGATTTTCTTTGGGGTTTAGGTTCTTTAAACACTGAAAAAATAGAACGGTATTTTATCAACGCACCTAGGTTAGAAAAAAGAACTGGTATAAGGAAGATAACAAATATATTTGAAAGGCCATTTTCAAAATATACAAAAATTGGATTCCCTATTGAAATATATCCACTTTATAAAAAACAAATTAATAGAGCAGATGAAATATTTTGTGTTAACGATGCAATAAGTTTAAGTATTCTTTTTTGGAAAGCATTAGGTAAAATGAAAAAAAAGAAAATTCGGTGTATAATAATGAGTTTACAAGAAAGAGAAAAATATTTTAAACTTAGGAAAATAATTATACGTTTTATTTCATTTCTTTTTAGACAGGCGGACACACTTATTACTTTATCAAATGAGGCAAAAAATAATTTTTCCAAAAAATATTATATTGGATCAACAAATGTAGAAACCTGTTATTTCGGAATTGACACTTTATTTTGGACTCCATCTGACTCTATAGAAAAGGATGATTATATTTTATCAGTTGGGAATGATATGAATCGAGATTTTAATACATTGATTAAAGCTCTTCCAAAGACACAAAAATTAAAAATTGTCACAAAAAGAAACTTAGATATTAATAAAAAGAAAATTGATATAATAAATAACTGGGTGTCTGATAATGAATTAAAAGGATTTTACCAAAAGGCAAAAATAGTGATTATCCCTAGTATTAATGTGGAGAATGAATCTCCTGGATTAAGCTGTTCATTACAAGCTCTTTCATGTAAATCTCCTTTAATAATACCAAAAATACCTACGCTGTCTGAGTTATTTCGTGATAATATTGATTGTTTATTTTATGAACCAGAGAATAGTGAAGATTTGATGGAAAAAATTGAAACTTTGAATAGAGATGAAACAAAAAGAAAAAATCTTTCGAAAAATGGTTATAATACCGTAATTCAAAAATATAATTGTATAACAATGGGGAAAAGGCTAACAGAAATAATTAATGAAGAAAATAACCTAAAGCATAGAAAAGGTTTTTTATGAAAATTAGTATAGGTTGTAATATTCAGTCTGGTCCTTTTGGTGGTGGGAACCAATTAAATCGTGCACTCGCAGAACATTTTATTAATCTTGGTCACAAAGTTGAATTTGATTTAATCTCAAAAGATCTTGATTTGATAATTCTAGCTGACCCCCGAACTACACTTAGAAGTATATCATATGGGGATAAAGAAATATTGAAATATTTAATTTTTTCAAACCCTAGAGCTTTAGTCCTTCAAGTAATTCACGAATGTGATGAACGTAAAGGAACTACAGGTTTAAATAAAAGACTTTGGTGGGCCAATAATATAGCAGATCACACAGTTTTTATTTCGGATTGGCAACATAAAATATTTAATGAAAAAAAATTAGTATTTAATAATGATTTAGTAATAAGAAATGGATCAGATGAAACAATTTTTTCATGGGATGGTAAACCACGATGGGATGGAATAAGTCCATTGAAACTTGTTACCCATCACTGGTCAAATAATTGGATGAAAGGTTTTGATATCTATCAAAAACTTGATCAAATGATAAAAAGTGAAAGATGGAAAAATAAGATTGAATTCACATATATAGGAAATATTCCAAAAGATTTTGAATTTATTAATTCAAAACGATTAGAACCTTTGTCAGGTGAAAATCTAGCAAAAGAGTTAAGTCATAATCATATTTATGTCACTGGTTCAATTAATGAACCCGCTGGACTTCATCACATTGAAGGTGCTTTATCAGGATTGCCCATTCTTTATAGAGAGAGTGGGGCTTTGCCAGAATATTGTAATGGTTTTGGAGAATCATTTAAGGGAGTTGATGATTTTGAATCTGCTTTAGAACAAATCATAAAAAATTATCATTTTTTGAATGAAAAACTTATAAAATACCCATATAGTTTTAAAAAAATGTGCATTGAATATGAAGAGCTAATTAATAATATGATAAAAAATAAAGATGAATTAATTGAAACAAGAAAAGCAAGGTCATTATGGTTGTGGAAATTAAAAACTTTTCTAGGGATCACACCTCGTTTTAATGCCTAAAATCTTTTTTCTTATTCCACAATAATACATAATGGTTTTACCCTCTTGGACCAATGATTTAAATGAAAAAATCTTGGGCTTTCTTTCAAAACTTGAAGTTAGACTTCAACCCGGTAGATATTTACCATGTGTATCTGGTGTAACATACCAAGGCAAGAATGTTTCACTTGGCTTTAGTTGTTTTGCCTTAAAAATTTATTACATGCTTGGTCACTGGGATAAACTAGAAAACGAGGAGCAAAAAAAATGGATTTCATATATTAAATCATTTCAAAATCATCATGTAAAAAATAATTATGATCCAATCAAAAAATATGCATTCATTGACACTTTTCTTATTGATTACCTTGAATCTTTTAGAAGAAAAATATCTAAACGGAAACTATTAAATAAAATTTTTTCTATTAGTAATGATGATGAATTTTTGACTAATTCACAAAAAGCTATTATTGCTGAGACCAAACAAGCAATCGCATCACTAGCAGAGATTGGTGAATTCTCCGACATTCCTTATTGTCAATTCCCTAATTCTGAAAAAAAAATAGTAGAATACATGGAAAAATTTGATTGGTCAAAACCTTGGGCATCTGGAGGACAAACATCAGCTCTAACAGTATTTATGGAGTTAGAAGGAAAGCGAAAAATTCCAACAAAGGAAATAATAAGTTTGCAAAATGCTACTAGTTCATTTTTTGAATCAATTGTAGATAGTGATACAGGTGGATATTTCTCTGGGGATATCCCAAATCATGGTATGCTAGTTAATGGAGCAATGAAGGTTTTAACAGCCTTAGATTGGCTAAATGTACCAATTCATTTCCCTGAAAAATTAATTGATACAACACTTAGTATGTTGCCAAAATCAGATGGATGTCATTTAGTAGATGCCGTCTATGTTTTACATCGTTGTTGTCAAAGGACTAATTATAAACGGGATACAATAAAGGATTATTTTATATCTGTTTTAGATATGATTAGATTGCATCACAACAAGGATGGTGGCTTTTCATATAATATTTCTTCAGCCCAAAAATCATATTATGGTCTTCCAATATCTAAAGGATATAATGAAAGTGATATTCATGGTACAGTTCTATTAACGTGGGCCCTATCTATGATTTTTCAGTTCAATAATTCAGGTTCTGACTGGAAAATAATTAAACCCTAAGATAATTTATGTCTAGAAAAAAAGCAATTATTTTCGGCATTTCAGGTCAAGATGGTTCTTATTTGGCTAAGTCACTTTTATCTAAAGGAGTCAAAGTATTTGGAACTTCTAGAGATGCTGAAGTTCAAGAATTTTCTAATTTGAGGAAACTTGGTATAAAACAACAAATTAGTTTTTTTTCAGTTGCAATTAATGATTTTGGCAGTGTTTTCCAATGCATAAAAAAGATTTCTCCTGATGTAATCTATAATTTAGCCAGCCAGTCATCAGTAGCACTTTCTTTTTCTCAACCACATGAAACTATGGAGAGTATTGAGTTAGGTACTTTAAATATTCTTGAATCAATACGACTCTATGGTAAAGAAATTAAATTTTATAATGCGTGCTCAAGTGAGTGCTTTGGAGATACTGGTCAAGAAAAGGCTGATGAAAAAACTCCATTTAATCCATTAAGTCCTTATGCTGTTTCTAAAACCGCAGCTTATTGGATGGTAAAAAATTATAGGGAGGCATATGATATTTCAGCATGTTCAGGAATACTTTTTAATCATGAATCTCCGCTTAGGCAAGACAGATTTGTAACAAAAAAAATAATAAATGCAGCTGTAACTATTTCAAAGGGGGAACAGGGCACTCTTCATCTTGGAAATATAGATATAGTTAGAGATTGGGGCTGGGCACCAGATTATGTTGAGGCGATGAGACTAATGATGGAGAATAAAAGATCTGAAGATTTTGTAGTTGCAACAGGAGTATCACAATCATTAAAAGATTTTTTGGAGATTACCTTTCAATATTTTAACCTGAATTGGGAAGACCATGTTACAATTGATAAAGGTTTATATCGGCCAACAGATATTACAGTAAATATGGGAAATCCAAAAAAAATAAAAGAAAAATTAGGATGGAAGGCAAATTTTTCACTTAAAGAAACTATTAATAAAATTATAGAATATGTTCTTAAAGAAAAATAAAATGAACTATAGTTCAAGACTTAAAAATATTTTCCCAATTAATTATTTTGAAAAAATAAAAACAAGAAATTGGTTGCCATATTCAAAATTAATTTTATGTAATGATGGATCAGATTGGGTTTTAGATTGGGAAGCTAAAGAGCTAAAAAAAATTTGTGAAAATCTAAAAATATCAACTTTGGATAAAAATTATATAAAAATGTCTAACAAACAATCAGTATTCTACACTAGTCGATATCACGTTTTAAATAATTGGAAAAAACAAAATCATAGAATTGCTTTCCCCTATTTTCATGGAAAACCAAATTCTGATAATGGTTTTCGAAAAATGTTTAATACAATAAAAAAAAATAATAAAGAAATTAATAGAATTCAAGTTAGCCATAGTGAAATGAAAGAGATAATCCTTGACACAGGGATTGATGCAAATAAGGTTTTTTGCATACCCATAGGAATAAATGAAAATTATTTTACAAAGACAACAAAAGATCTTAGATCAAAAATGAGAAAAAAACTCAATATTCCAAAAAATGCAATAGTTATAGGATCATTTCAAAAGGATGGCAATGGTTGGGGAGAAGGATTAGAGCCAAAATTAATTAAAGGACCAGATATTTTTTTAAAAACCGTTAGAATTTTAAAAGAAGAAATACCTGAGTTATTTATCCTTTTGACTGGCCCAGCTCGAGGTTACATAAAAACTGGTCTTGAAAAATTAAAAATTCCTTATTTCCATTTTGTATTAGATAATTATACAGATATTGAAAAATATTATAATGCTCTAGATTTATATATTGTGAGTTCTAGAGAAGAAGGAGGACCAAAAGCAATTCTTGAATCCATGATTAGTGGAATACCATTAGTAACTACAAGAGTTGGGCAAGCTATGGACCTAGTTAATCATGGTAAAAATGCATGGATGGTTGAAACTGAAGATTATGAAGGTTTAGCATATTGGAGTAAATATGCAATTGAAAATAAATCCCAAATAGAACAAATTATAAGTGAAGGTGTGAAGACAGCATTGGAAAATACTTATACTAATCAAATAGACTTATGGGATGATTTTATGAAAGGTTTTGTAAAGTTTTAACTAATTAATTTCAATTATTTTACTTTTCAATATAAGTATTTTTTCAGAATACTTATTTTCATTTATTTTGCTTAAAAATAGGGCTATAAAATATAAACCACATATTGATGGACTGCGTGCAATTGCAGTATTGTCTGTCATGATTTATCATGGTTTCCCAGGTTATTTAAATGGAGGATTTTTAGGGGTAGACATTTTTTTTGTTATATCTGGATATTTAATTACAAAGATAATTTTAAAAGGTATAATGAAAAATGAATTTTCATTTCAAAATTTTTACTACAGAAGAATTAAAAGAATATTACCATCTCTATTAATATTATTATTTTTTGCTTCAATTACTGGTGCATTAATACTTTATCCAGATGAATACAAATCTTTAGGGGTCCATATTTTTGGAGGTGTAACTTTTTTATCAAATATTATATTATACAATGAGATCGGTTATTTTGACATAGATGCTCAATTTAAGCCATTGTTGCATTTGTGGTCATTGTCAATAGAAGAGCAATTTTATTTAATTTGGCCAGTTACTTTATTCATTTTTTCAAAGAAATCGACAAAATTTTTTAGACTTATAATTTTTACTTTTATAATATCTTTTGTACTTAATTGTTACTTAACATATTCAAATCCTGCTTTAGCTTTTTATTTGCCTTTTACAAGATTATGGGAGTTAATGGCTGGAGCTATTTTTAGCGATTTAGAATTAAATTCTAATCATTATTCTGTAGTAAAAATTTGGATTAATCAAAAACCAAAAATAAAAAATATTTTGTCATTGGTTTCATTTGGATTGATAATTATAGTAATGTTTTTTTATAATAATTTTGATCATGTAATTATGATTCCTTATATATTAATTGTTTTCTCAACATTCCTAATTATTGCTTTTAGTGAAAAAACAATTGTAGAAAAAAAAATTCTAAGTAATAGGATCCTAGTATATATAGGTTTAATTAGTTATCCTTTATATTTATGGCATTGGCCAATTTTATCATTTTCATATATAGTATCGAATGGTTTCCCTTCAGGTGAGATTAGACTAGTTTTAATTATAATAAGTTTTTTATTGTCTGTATTGACCTATAATTATTTGGAAAAGCCAATTAGATTTAAGTCAAAAAATATAATTAATAGAAGAATTTTAGGTGGTTTAATGAGCTTGATGATATGTTTATGTTTAATAAGTTATTTAATAGTTCTAAATGAAGGTTTTCCTGAACGGGGTAATAATTTAACCAAAACTGAAAATACAAATTATAAAGATATAAATAAGAATAATATAGTTACAAATGAAAGAATAATTGTAATTGGTGATTCACATGCTCAACAAGTATATCAAAGTTTAGAACTATCAGGTTTTTCTAATATTAAGGTTTTTAGTAAAGGTACGTGTTTCCCTTTTTTAGAAGTAAACACAAGCCGTCATCCTACAAGACTTTGGAAGCAAGAAACTGATTGCCAACCATGGGTTAATAATTCTTATTTAGAAATAAAAAATTTAAAGGATTTCAGTACTGTACTTATAACTTGTTTTTACAATCAATATTTAGATGCTAGGATATTAATTGAAGATGAAAATTTAGATCATGATGATCCAATTAAAGTTTTCCAATATGGAATTAATAGAACAATAAATTATTTATTATCACTGAATAAAAATATTATCCTAGCATTAGACTTTCCAGAATTAAATGGACCTTGTATGCCACCTAGACCATTTATTTTTAATAATCAAAAAAATTGTTTGTTAGAAAAACAGGAAGAAAATCTAAAATCAATTATTTATTCAGATATAATAAAAACTATTTCTGAGAACAATGAAAAAGTTTATATGTATGATCCCAGAGGAGTTCTATGTGATGAAAATAATTGTTTTGGAAAGATTGATGATAATTATTTGTATAATTCTGATGGCAATCATCTTACTAAAAAAGGATTATTCCTAATTGGGAATCATTTTAAAATGAATTTTGATTCTAACTTTAGTATGTAAAAAACGAGATGAATTAATTATAAAATTTATATCATGAAATACATAAAAAATTTTACGTTAAAAAATAAAAATTTTATATATGCTCCGTTATTCAAATTAGGAGAATATAATGGTTCGATTAATGACCCATTTTTTAAATATCTTTTAGAAATTTTATCAGTAGGAAATATAAAATTTAAATTTTGGAAGTTCAGACCAAAAAAAAATAAAATGGAACCAAGGTCACATGTAAGTATGTGGGCTGATATAAATGGTGAATTATATTTTTTTGACAAAAGTGATCATATACAAGAAATTGATATTGAAGCTCTTGATATTTGTGGAAAATATTTTAAAGATAATTATAATGAAATAGAAATAAAGCGAGTCCTAAGTCAAGAAAATAAAATGAATCATTTTGATAAAATTAAACCATTCTTTTCAGTTGGGGATATTTATCGATTTTACAAATTTTCTCAAAATAATAGTTTTGATATTGATTTTGATTTATGCCAAATAATGAGTTTATATACTTCTCCACTAAATTTTGTGAAAAAAGGTTATCAAAAAAATTACAGATCTGCTTTTGATCATTCCTTTATTCGTTATAAAACATTTAATCTATTAAAATCATCTAAAGAAATTAAAAGCCATATAAATTTAAGTACTAAAGATAAAACCTGGTTTTATCCCAAAAATTCTCAATATCTTGGATTTAATGAATACTCTAAATTAATCATGAAAACAAAAATTGGAATTGTAAATACGATACCACATAGAATTTTTCCTTGGAAAGTTTCAGAAATGATATCTTTAGGGACGCCGTTTGCTGTCGATGAAAAGCCAATTACGCAATTTCCTCCATTTATAAAATTGAATATTAATGAACATTATATTGATATTTTCCCTGGGGTGTCTTCTTTTAACCATGATTTAAATGCCGACCCATTTTCTATAAATTCTTATTCTTCTCTTTTAAAAACATATGATAACGAACTATTCAAAAACCTATTTATTAAATTTCTTAATAAAATAAAAAATCCTGAACTAATTAAATATTTAACTAAAAATATTATGTCTTTTAGAGACAATATTCTTTTAAATCGCGAATTATTTTTTGATTATATAATAAGTGCTTAAATGAAATCATTGACTTTATCATTATTTTTTTCAAAGGGTATGTCCTTAAAATCATGGGACAAAATAGGTATGTTTGAACGAGAAGTTGCATTATATAAAAAATTGCAAGATCATAAAGTACAAATCAATTTTATTACTTATGGAGATTCGTCTGAAAGTGATTATTCTAAGGTTTTACCTGGGATTAATATTTTGTCAAATAATTTCAATCTTCCTAATTATATATATGAAAAATTTCTTCATCGAATTCACAAGAAGATTTTAATGGATTCTCATATAATTAAAACTAATCAAATGAAAGGGGCAAATATAGCCTTACGATCATCTCTATGCTGGAATAAACCTTTAATTGCCCGTTTTGGTTATATGTGGTCAGAGTTTGCAAAACAAAATGGAGAAAATTCTTTTAAAAAAATTGAAGTGTACGAAAACAAAGTTATTAATTCTTCAAAACGAGTTGTTGTAACTACCAATAAGATGAAAAACAATATAATTAATCGTATTCCAAAGGCTGCGAATAAAACTTTAGTTATTCCTAATTATGTTGAGGTTGATAGATTCACTCCTAATTTTAATAGACAAAAAGAATTTGATCTTCTTTATGTGGGAAGGCTTAACAAACAAAAAAATATTCAATCTCTTATATCAGCAGTTAAATCTACACAAATCAAAACGATGATAATTGGAAACGGTCCACAAAAAAAATTAGTTCAAGAGGCTATAGGAATTTCAAATGGCAAAATTACATGGGTAGAAAAAATTTCTAATAGTGAACTTCCTGAAATTATGAATAATTCATCTATTTTTATTTTACCATCATTTTATGAAGGTCATCCAAAAACACTTATTGAAGCTATGGCTTGTGGTATGCCTGTTATTGGGGCTAATTCTCCAGGTATTAGGGAAATAATAGAAGACGGTAAAAATGGAATTTTATGTAATACTGAATCAGAAAGTATACAAAAATCTATTAATAGTCTTTTATCTAATCCTGAACTTACTCAAAAAATTGGCAATAATGCCCGTGAGTTTGTTTTGAATAATTTTTCTCTAGATAATATTATTAATATGGAAGTTGATCTTTATCGAGATTTGATATAAATATTGGAGTTATAGCAATCATGTCAACATTAAATGATATTTTAAATAAAATTAAAAAATCTGTTATCAATCCAAATGAAAATTCTTTTCATAATTATCCATTTGGAAAAAAACCTTCTGCTGACCGTAAAACTTATCTTTCCATATGGGAAGTAGCTAAATCAAAAGAATACTTAGTTGTTGATGATTTTGAAAAAGAAACTGGTTTTTCTATTGAAAAGGAATGGTTCAATAAATTAGCACTTATTACTCAAGTAGTTAAAAAAAAATCAGAAATATGTTATCAACATGGTAGACTCCTTTATTCTGTATTAAGTCAAAATTTTCAAAATCATAGATCTAATTCAATAAATATTTTGGAATCTGGTACAGCAAGAGGATTTTCAGCATTATGTATGGCGAAAGCCTTAGAAGATAATAATCAATCTGGGAAGATTGTTACTATAGATCCTTTGCCAAATAATGTTTCAATGTTTTGGAATTGCATTTCTGATTTAGATGGAGAGAAGTCGAGAGCAAAACTACTTGAAAAATATTCAAAACTTATTGAAAAATATATATGGTTTATAGAAGGTAAGTCAGATCAAATCTTAAATAGACTAGAGCTTAACCGTGTACATTTTGGATTCTTAGATGGTTCGCATAATTATGATGATGTCAATTTTGAGATTAAATATTTAATTCCCCGTCAGAAGAAAGGGGATATGATTTTTTTTGATGACTTTCACGAAACTCTTTATCCAGGTATAGTTAAAGCTGTAAAAGAACTTGAATCTAGTGGAAAATATCGTTTAAAAATTATTAGAGTAAATGCTCAGCGTAGTTATGCTATAGGAGAAAAACAAATTTGAAAACAATTTTATTAACTGGTGTTGCAGGTTTTGTAGGGCAAAAGACAGCCCAATTTCTTTTACGTGACGGATTCCAAGTAGTTGGCATAGACAATCTTAATAATTACTATGATGTAAATCTTAAGGAATATCGATTATCTCAATTGAATAGTGTTAATGGTTTTGATTTCTATAATATAGATATAGAAGATGTAAAAGATCTTAATTCCATTATGAAAGATTATAAATTCGAAGCAATAATTAATTTAGCAGCTAGAGCTGGTGTTCGTTATAGTTTAGAGAATCCTAATATTTATGTTTCTACAAATATTCAGGGATCTTTGAATCTTTTAGAGCTTTCAAAAAAATTTAAGATAGAAAAATTTGTTCTTGCATCAACATCATCAGTTTATGCGGGTGAAAAAATGCCATTCAAGGAAAATTTACCAGTGAATAATCCTATTTCTCCTTATGCGGCAACAAAAAAAGGAGCAGAGTTGATGGCCTATTCATTTCATTCAGTTTATGGAATAGATATTTCTATTGTTCGGTATTTCACAGTTTATGGACCAGCTGGTAGGCCAGACATGAGTATTTTTAGATTTATAAAATGGATCGATGAAGGTTCAAAAATAAAAATATATGGGGACGGAACACAGTCAAGAGACTTTACATATATTGATGATATTGCTGAAGGAACAATAAAGGCTTTAAAAAAGGTGGGCTTTGAAATAATAAATTTGGGAGGAGGGAAAAATCCTGTATCATTATTAACAATAATAAAAATGATAGAAAAACGGATGAATAAAAAGGCAAAGTTTGAATACAATAATTTTCCAAAAACCGACATTCAGGAAACATGGGCAGATATTTATAAAGCAAAAAAATTAATTAATTGGAAACCTAAAATAAAGTTAGAAGAAGGTATCAATAGAACTATTGATTGGTATTTAGAGAACAAAAGATTGGTTCAAAAAATAAAAATATAATTTTGTCTAATCCAGTGATAACGGTGCTTATGTCAGTTTATAACGGCGAGAGATATATACAAGAATCAATTGAGAGTATACTTACCCAAACTTATGAAAACTTCGAGTTTATAATTATTGATGATGGTTCAAAAGATAAAACAAAAGAATTAATTAGATCTTATGATGATAAAAGAATAAAATTTTTTGCTAATAAAAAAAATATAGGATTAACGAAATCATTAAATATTGGACTGAAGTTTTCTAAAGGAAAATATATTGCACGAATGGATGCGGATGATATAAGTCTTCCAGATAGATTAGAAAAACAAGTGAATTACATGAATATAAATAAAGATATAGATATTTGTGGATCATGGGCGAAAACTATTGGTGAAAATTTTGGTGAGATTAGAAAATATCCAGTTAATCATGATGAAATAAAATGCAATCTTTTATTTAATAATATTATGTGCCATTCTTCTGTTATGATGAGAGAAAAAATCTTTTCAGATGGAAAAGTAAAATATGATCCATCAATATTATATGCACAAGATTTCGAATTTTTTGCAAGGCTAATCAATACTTATATATTTGCCAATATTCCAGAAGTATTAATTCATTATAGAATTCATGAAAATCAAATTGCTGAAAAAAAAAAGAAAGAGCAAAGTTTAATAGCAAATACAATAATAACTAGACAACTAAATAAAATTAATATAAAACCAACAAATAAAGAATTGAGTCTGCATAGGAATATTATTGAATTAAGAAAAGAAGAATCAAAAAAATTAATTTTAGAAACAGAAGGATGGTTGTTGAAAGTTATTGATGGGAATGATAGAACCAATTATTATGATAGGAAAAAAATAAGAATTTTTATAAATAAAATTTGGTTAAAACTATGTAATGGGTATGCAGGTTTAGGAATATGGATTTTGAAAACATATTATTTTTCAAAATTAAATACTTACATATTAAATGATTATCGGTTTGTTAAGTTTATAATTAAATCAATAATAAAATGGAAAAGACTTAAGAAAATTATATAAAATAATGAAAATTTTATTAGCATGTGAAGATTTTAGAATTGGTGGAGCTCAAATATTCACATTAAACATTGGTAAAGAATTAGAAAAAACAAATAATATATATTTATATAGTCATTATCAGGAATATATAGATTGGGATTTGGTGAATTATCATTTTCCTGATGCGAAAATTATATACCCTAAAATTCATTTCAATAAAACTATAAAAAAGATTGATAGACTTCTATATAAATTAAAAATAGATTTTTCAATTCGTGAAAAATTTGTAGAAAAGAATATTAAGATGATAATGAGAAAGCATAATTTTGATATTATTCATAGTAATATGTTTAAATCAGATTATATTTTTTCTAAAGCATTAAAAAATTTCAAAGTTCCAATAATAATTACTATGCATGGAAATTATGAAACATTTATGGAAAATATTGAAAATTTTAATGGAGAATTAATATGGAATTATTTTAAAAAAGTTCAATTAATTGTAAAAAGAATTAATGGAATATCAATTTTATCAAATAAAAATCTAGATATTTTTAAAAAAAGTGAGATTAAAGTCTTATTTAAAAAAGCAAAAATTCCAACAAGGAAAATTTATAATGGATTTGCTATAAAAAGACCAAGCAATGAATTTCAATTGCGATCAAGTTTATGTATAAAGAGTGATGATTTAGTTTATGGTATGGTTGGAAGAGGAATTCCTGAAAAAGGTTGGGAGATTGCAATAAAAGCTTTTTTAGAAATGAATTTAGATAAGCAAGCACATTTAGTACTAATTGGATGGAGTAAGTATTTAAATGAATTAAAAACAAAATATAATAAAAACAATAACATCCATTTTTTAGGTTATAAGAGGAATACTATAGAATGGATCAATACTTTTGATATTGGACTTTTGCCTACAACATATGGTGAAAGCTTGCCAACAGTAATTATTGAATATTTATCTTGTGGAATTCCAGTTATTAGTACTGATATTGGTGAGATAAAATCAATGATTACCTGGAAAGATAAAATTGCTGGGGAAATTATTAGTATAAATAGAGGTGAAGTATCAAAAAATGAATTAATTAATAGTATGAAACAATTACCAAAAAAATTAAAAAAAGATTATGAAATGAAAAAAATTATAAAAAATGCGTATAATAATTTTTCTATAAAGAATTGTACACAATCATATAATGATTTTTATTCTGAAATATTAATTAATAATAAGAATAATTTTATTATTGAAAGAGAATATAAAAAGAAAAGAATTTTATTGATTCTTCCACAATTTGGTGAAGGAGGAGCAGAGAGATCTATTTCAAAATTAAGTAATATTCTTAGCAATAATAATGATGTATTTTTATTGGTAAATAATCTTTCAGTTAAATCTATATATAATAATTCAGGTAAAATAATTAGTTTAAATATTCCAATTTCTAAAAATGTTTTCCATAAAATTTTACTATGGTCTTATAAAATATATAAAGTTAAAAAAATAAAAAAAGAAGAAAAAATTCAAATCTCTATTAGTTTTCTTGAAGGATCTAATTATTTGAATGTGTTAAGTCGATATAAAGAAAAGGTTTTTGTTACAATTAGAGGTTCATTATACAATGATCAAACTATTTCTGGCATTAAAGGTCTATTAAGAAAAAAGGTTTTAATCCCTAGTCTTTTTAATAGAAGTGATCTTATTGTAACAGTTACCAATCAATTAAAACAAGAAATGGAAAAATATTTTAGATCAAATAAAAATAGAATCATTTCTATACCAAATTTTTATAATATTAATAAAATAATGGATCAATCCAATAAAACAATTAAAAATCCATTAAATAAAATATTTGATAAACCTGTGATAATAGCTGCTGGTCGTTTACATCCACAAAAAAATTATTCTAATCTAATAAAAGTTTTTAGTAAAGTTAAAAGTCATAATAATATTAGATTGCTAATTTTAGGAGATGGATATTTAAAAAATAAATTGATTAAAGACTCAGAAAATCTAGGGCTTAAAACATGTAATTTTATTCAAAATGGTTATGATAGAAACAGTGACATCTTTTTTTTAGGTTATCATCGTAACCCGTTTGCATTTATGGCCCGTTCAGAATTATTTCTTTTAACGTCAAATTGGGAAGGTTTTCCTAATGTGCTTGCTGAGGCTATGATAAGTGGTGTTCCTGTTATTTCTGCTGACTGCCCTACTGGCCCCCGAGAAATCCTTTCTCCAAACTCTATTAATAATGGTATTAATCAAACTCTTAAACCTGAATATGCTAAATATGGAATTTTATTGCCGATGTTGTCGAATGATTTATTGGAATTAAAAATTAAAATTTGGTCTGAAACTATCATAAAAATGTTATCAGATAAAAAATTAAGAAATGAATATTCTAAAATGGGCAAAAATCGTATGATTGAATTTGATCAAAATAAAATTTATAAAAGATGGGAAAATCTAATTGGTAATGTATAAAGAGTATTCAAAATAATAGATCCATTAATAAAAATTAGAGGTTAAAAAAATGGCAATTTTAGTTACAGGGGGTGCGGGCTTTATTGGTAGTCACTTATGTGATTCTTTAATCAAAAAAAACAAAAAAGTTATAGCATTTGATGATCTAAGTACTGGTTCAATGGATAATATTTCACAATTAATCAAAGAACCTGATTTTCAATTTATTAAAGGTTCAATTTGTGACTATAATGAAATTAATGAGATAATTATAGAGTGTGATATGATTTATCACTTGGGTGCATCAGTTGGTGTCAAACTAGTTGTTGATAAACCTCTTGAATCATTGGAGAATAATGTTGTGGGAACAGAGAATGTTTTAAAATCTGCCTTAAAAGGAAATAAAAAAGTCCTTATTACTTCAAGTTCGGAGGTTTACGGAAAAAATAATAATGTTCCATTTAGTGAAGATAATGATAGAGTTTTTGGATCAGTATTTAGTAATAGATGGGGATATGCATTATCAAAATCAATGGACGAATTTTTAGCAATTAATTATTATACTGAAAAAAACTTAGAAACAGTTGTTGTTAGATTATTTAATACTGTAGGACCTAGACAAACTGGTGAATATGGTATGGTAATACCTAGGTTGGTAAAACAAGCTTTAAATAATAATGATTTAACAATATATGGTACGGGTAAGCAAAGTAGGTGTTTTACACATGTTAATGATGTTGTATCTGGATTAATTAATTTAATGGAATCAAATAAATCATCAGGACAGGTTTTTAATATTGGTTCTAATGATGAAATAACGATTATTGATTTAGCGAATAAAATAAAAATGTTAACTAATAGTAATTCAAAAATAAGATTTTTGAATTATAACGAGGTTTATGGGAAAAATTTTGAAGACATGCAAAGAAGATTGCCTAATATTTCTAAAATATCAAATTTAATTAATTTTAAACCACAGAAAAATATAGATAAAATTATTATGGATGTTAGAGATTATATTATAAGTAAATAGTCATTACAAGATTATTAAATAAAAAAACTATCCTCATTATAGATAATTCGATAGCACAAACTGGTGCATTATTATCAATTTTATCAACTTCAAAAAATTTGGCAAAAATGTATAGATTTATTTTTATTCTTCCAGTTAATAGTAGTGCAATTTCATATGTGCAATCTTCAGGATTTAAGGTTATAGAATTACCTTTGTTAGAATTAAGTAGGAGGCCACTTCAAAATTTAATTTATTTTCCAATGTTAATTTATAATTCAGTAAAGTTAATTGTAATTGCAATTAAATATGAAGTGAAAGTAATACATATTAATGATTTTTATAATATGCTTGGTTTAATACTCCATCTAATTTTCCCTAAGATTAAATTAATTACACACATAAGAATTTTGCCCAATAGATACCCTAGATTATTAAAAAAGTTTTGGCTGTGGGTGGCCGAGAACTTATCTAATAATTTTATATGTATGTCATATGCAATAAAAAAAGAATTGAGTTCAAATACAAAATGTGAAGTTATTTATGATATGCCATTAGATAATGAAAAATATCCGGCTCCAAAATTTTTAAAATTAAACAATAAATCAAATATTGATTTATTGTATTTAAGTAACTATATAAATGGTAAAGGACAAAATTACGCAATAGAAGCATTTGCAAAAGCTCATAGAATTAACAGTACCATCAAATTAACTTTTGTTGGTGGAGATATGGGTTTAATGAAAAATAAAGTGTATAAAAATAGCTTAATTGAATTATCTAAAAGATTGAATATAGAAGAATATGTTTCATTTAATTCATTTGAAGAAGACATAGAAAGACTAATAAAAAATTATGATATAGTTTTAAATTTTTCTGAATCGGAGTCCTTTTCTATGACTTGCTTGGAGGCACTTTACTATGGGATTCCACTAATTGCGACCGATTGTGGGGGACCTTCTGAATTGTTTCAACACCTTCGGTCTGGATATCTTGTAGGAAATAAAAATATTGATGAAATGGTTGAAGGAATTTTGTATTTATCATCGAGCGAAATAATTCGTAGTGAATTCTCAATCAATTCTCGAAAATATGTTCGCAAAAAGTTTAGATTAAGCGACACAATATTAAAATTCAAAGAATTATATGCTAATTAAAGAGTTATATATTCAAATTAATATAAATTTTTGAAAAAAATATTAATTCTTACAAGATTTGATGATAAAGGAGCGAGCAGTAGATATCGTTTTTATCAATTTATACCATATCTCAATAATAATGATTTTGATATAAAGGTATCTTACCTTTTATCTAATAATTATTTAAAATATATATATAGCGGGAAAACGATAAAAAAAATTATATTTATATTACAATCATATATAAAAAGGATTATCATTTTAACAACTGCAAATAATTATGATTTAATTTGGATTGAGAAAGAAAATTTCCCTTGGTTTCCTTTTATATTAGAAAACTTTTTTTTAAAAAAGTTTTCAGCATTTGTGATTGATTTTGATGATCCTGTTTTCCACACCTATGATCAATATTCAAATATATTAATACGTAAAATTTATAAGAATAAAATTGCGAAAATAATGAAATCATCAAATTTTGTTGTTGCCGGAAATTATTATATTGCAGATTACGCATTAAAAAAAGGTGTTAATAACGTAAAAGTAATACCCACTGTTGTTGATCATGAAAAGTATTTATCTAAGAAAAATAGTTCCAACAATAAATTTACTATTGGATGGATAGGTTCCCCTTCAACAGCGCGTCATATTAAAGTAGCTAAGAAAGCTATAATCCAAATTTGTTCTGATTCTAATATTGAATTTGTTGCCATTGGACCTAATTCTTCTGATTTAAAAGATATTCCTGTTAAAATAATTCCTTGGTTAGAAGAGACTGAAAATTCTAATTTAATCAAATTTGATATTGGAATTATGCCTTTACCAGATACACCATGGGAAAGAGGTAAATGTGGCTTTAAAATTATTCAATACATGGCATCTGGTATACCTGTTATAGCTTCTCCAGTAGGTATCAATAATCATATTGTAGATCATGGAATCAATGGGTTTTTGGCAAATAACTCTTTTGATTGGGTTAAATATATCAAAAAACTAAAAAATGACTCAGCTTTGCGTAAATCAATGGGGTTAGCTGGGCAAAAAAAAGTTAAAGAGAATTATTCATTAGAAATGATTGCACCAAAAATATTAAAGATTTTATCTAAATCTATATAAAAATCATGTGTGGTATTGTAGGCTATTGGAATCAATCTAATAATCTTGATCTAAAATTATTAAAAAATAATTTAAAAAAAATGGTGGTGACTCTCCATCATCGTGGTCCTGATGATACAGGAATATGGATTGATTCCTCTAATGGTATTGGTTTAGGTCATAAAAGATTGTCTATTATTGATATCTCTGAGGCTGGTCACCAACCAATGGTTTCTTCTGATGGTCGTTTTGTTATTACTTATAATGGTGAAGTGTATAATTATAATTATCTTAGATCTATTTTAAAAAAAAACAATCACATTTTTAAAAGTAATTCAGATACAGAAGTTTTGCTAGCGTCATTTCAACAATGGGGTGTTAAAGATTCACTAAAAAGATTTAATGGGATGTTTTCATTTGCTGTTTGGGATCGAAAAAAACGCTTATTATGGCTTGCAAGAGATCGTATTGGTGAAAAACCACTTTACTATGGTGTCCAGAATAACACCCTGTTTTTTGCTTCAGAATTGAAGGCTATTCGGGCAAACGCTATATTTGAACCTAAAATTGATAAAAATTCATTAGCTTTATTTTTACGATTTAGTTATGTCCCAGCTCCTAGTTCTATTTATCGGGGTATAAAAAAACTTCTACCTGGAAATTATATAGTATTTAAAGAACCAACGGATAGTTTTAATTGTAAAACATATTGGTCCTTATATGATGTGATGATTAAAGGAATAAAAAATCCAATAAAAAGTACTGAAAAAGAAGTTTGTGATGAATTAGAAAACCGTTTGAGAAAAACAATTTCGTCTCGCATGGTATCTGATGTTCCGTTAGGGGCTTTTCTATCAGGTGGTATAGATTCATCTACAATAGTCGCTTTAATGTCATTAGAATCAACCTATCCAATAAAAACATTTACAGTTGGATTTGAAGAAAAGGATTTTAATGAAGCTCATTATGCGAAAAAAGTCGCTAAGTATTTAGGCACAGATCATACGGAGCTTTATGTAAGTTCAAATGAAGCAAGAGATATAATACATAAGCTACCCTTTTTATATGATGAGCCGTTTGCCGATTCATCACAAATTCCAACACATCTTATAGCATCACTTGCTAAAAAGCATGTAACGGTTGCATTAACAGGAGATGGAGGAGATGAATTGTTTGCTGGATATAATAGGTATATTATTGCAAAAAGATTTTGGACCTATAGCAGATATATTCCAAGTTTATTAAAAAGGAAATCTGGTGAGTTTATCGAAAGTTTTTCGACGAAAAGGCTTGAAAATTTATATAGAACAATAGAACCAATTATCCCAAGTAATTATAAAATTTCGATGCCAGAAGAAAAATTTCAAAAAATGGCATGGGCTTTGAAGGCTTCAGATAACTATTCAGATATATATAATAGAATAGTTTCAATAATTCAAAATCCAGATAGTTATTTGAATTATAGATTGAATGAAAATGAATTAGTTAATGTAAATAATTATTGGAAAGACTTTAAAAATCCAATTTTATCAATGATTTATCAAGATTTAATGACATATCACCCAGATGACATTTTACAAAAAGTAGACCGGGCATCAATGGGTGTAAGTTTAGAAACAAGAGTCCCATTTCTTGACCATGAATTAATTGAGTTTATAATGAAGATACCTATTAATCAGAAATTAAAGTATGGACAAGGTAAAAGTGTTCTGAAAAAAGTATTATATAGGCATATACCAGAGTCATTATTTAATACAACTAAAAGAGGTTTTACAATCCCTTTAAATCAATGGTTGAAAGGTCCTTTAAAGGGATGGGCTCTTGATCATTTAAATGAAGAAAAATTAAAAAATGACGGATTTTTTAACCAAGACTCAGTTTTATCTTTATGGAAAAATCACATAGAAGGTAAAGGAAATTGGAGTCATCAGCTTTGGAATATATTAATGTTTCAAACTTGGTATGATAGCTATAAATAATTTTTATCCTTTTAAAGATAAAGTTTCAATAATAATACCAGTTTATAATGGTTCTAATTTTTTAGAACAAGCTATAGATAGTGCTTTAAATCAAACTCACACAAATAAAGAAATAATTGTAGTCAATGATGGATCTAATGATGGGGGGTATGTTGAAAAAATAGCATTATCATATAATAATAAAATAAAATATTTTTTTAAAAAAAGAGGTGGTGTCTCATCAGCATTAAATTTTGGAATTGAAAGGATGAAAGGAGATTATTTTGCTTGGTTAAGCCATGACGATATTTTTGAAAAAGATAAAATAGAAGAACAATTAAACTTTTTAAAAAGGAAAAATTTAGAAGCATGTTATACAAAAGTGAGAATAATAAATAAAGAAGGTAAGGTAATAGGTAAAGACAGATCAAATTGGTATCCTAGAAAGAATGCGATAAAAGAAATATTGAAAAAAACATATATTAATGGATCAAGTGTTTTACTGTCAAAAAATTGCTTAATAAAAACAGGACTTTTTAATGAAAAGTTATTATATACACAAGATAATGAGATGTGGTTAAGAATATTAGAAAATTATGAAATAGGTTTAGTAGATAGTTATTTAGTTCAATATAGATCTCATAAAGATCAAGGCACAATGAGAGATGGTAAGATCATTACAAAAGAAGCACAAATAATGTATAAAGAAATTTTTGAAAAAATAGTACTTAAGAGTTTATTAATTAAATCTCATGATCATTTAAAGGAAAAAGCTAAGCTCTATATTTGGTTTGGTGATATTATGGCAATAAATAGGGCATGGTATGATTTTGCAGAAAGTTATTATATGAAATCATTAAAGATATGGAATTCACCCTATAATTTTGCAAAAATAAGAATATTTTTTGGTATTGGTAAAATTCTGATTCCTTTAAGAATTGTAAAAAAATTCAGTCATATTTTAACATTAATAAATACAAAGCTATAAAAAATGTTAATTGATTTTATACTAAAAATGATTAATCACTTGGGTTTTTTTATAAAAAGGGCTTTTTTAATATATAAATATCCTAGTTTTGAAAAACAATTAAATAGATTAAAAATATTTAATACAAGTAAAAAAACTATAGTTTTTATTGATACGGATTGTATTGTTGGTGGTTCCCAAAAAATTACAAGTCAATTGGGAAAAAGTTTAAAAAATTTAAATATAAGAACAATCTATATAGCAACAGAATTTTTTGGTATTTCTAAAGATTGGAAAAATAAAATTCTCAATTCATTTTCAATATTTATAGATATAAGAGCTTCATTTAATAAAGAAAAAAAAATATTAAAATTGTTAAATACTGTTCATCCACAATACGTAGTAATTATAAATTCAAAAATTGGATATAAGCTTGCACCGATTATAAAAAATCTTTATCCAAAAATAATAATTTATGATATAATACATGCATCAATAAATATAGATAATGATTTTATTTCGGCAGATGAATCGGCACAGAACATTGATATTCGCATAACTGTTTGTAAAGGATTAAAGAAAAATCTCTTAGAAAATTATTCATCTTATTCTAAAAATAATTTTCAAAATAAAATTATAACTATAACTAATGGGACTCAAATTAATAATTTAAATGATACAACAACTAATTTGAATTTTCGAAATAAATTAGGAATTAACCAAAAAGACTTTGTTGTATTATTTATCGGAATTTTTTCTGAGCATAAAAATCCAATGTCGGTGTTAAAAATTTCTGAAAAAATAATTAAAGATTATAATGATATCCACTTTATTCTTTTTGGAAATGGTCCTTTAAAAAATTTAATAAAATATAATATATATAAAAGAGGGATTTCTAATAATACTCATGTTATAGATAACTCTAATGACATTTATTCAGTTCTTTATGATGCAGATGTATTGATTCTCCCGTCTGTTGTAGAAAGTTTTGGTTTAGTTATTATTGAAGCAATGTCCGTAGGAATTCCGACTATAGTTTCTAATGTTGGTTATCAATCTGAAATTATTGACAATGGAATTAACGGCTTCCTTATAAACCCTGATAACAATTTATTGCATAATTATATAAAAAATATTCTTTTGCTGAAAAATAATAAAAATATTTATAAAAAGATTAAAATAAACGGATTAAAAAAAGTTAAAAATAAATTTGACATTAATAGTACCTTAAATAAATATCATGAACTTTTTATTAAGTAGTGAAGAATAAAAATAACAATTTTATTCCTGATATTAGTGTCGTTATCCCATTAAAGAATGAATTTAATTCATTAAAAATACTTATAAAAAAAATTCATGAATTAACATTTAGACCAAAAGATATTATAATAGTTGATTCCGGGAGAAAAAATTATTCAAATATTATAAATAATTATAAAAGTGATATTCCTATAATTTATTATTATGAAAATGAAAATGCATATCCTGGTAAAGCTAGAAATATTGGAGTTAAACTTTCAGATTCAAAATGGATTGCTTTTTTAGATGTTAGAACAGTCCCTAATTGTCAATGGTTAGAAGAGTATTTTTCTTTTACTGAGAAATATGAATCTGATATAATTATAGGTTTTACGAAAATAATGCCAAAAAATAAATTTCAAAGATACATAGGAGCTGCTACTTATGGAAATATAGGTCATAAAACAGTGCCAGGTACTTTAATAAAGAAATCTATATTTTATAAAACTGGTTCTTTCATTGAGAATGTTAGAATGGGTGAGGATATAGAATGGAAAGAACGAATAATTAAAAATAATTTTAAATTATATAAACCTTCAAATCCTATTATAAAATACACAGGTCTTCCAACTAAATTTTCCTTCGCTATTAAAAAATATCTTATATCTTCATATCATTCATCGAAAATTAATATACAACGTAATGTAAAAGATGCTTATTTAACTCTTGCTCTTATTCTATCCGCTATTATTATTCCAAAATGGAACCATCTTATTGGAGGATGGGATACTAACCCTTTATATATACCAAATGTGACTAAAATTTTTTTTCTTAGCTCCATTCTTTTATTATTAGCAATTCAAATTTTTAATCGTATAATTTCTAGAGATAATATAGAAACAAACTTTTTTAAAATATTAAAAATTATAGTATTTATATTTTTTACTCTTGGTGTATACCGCTGGAATGCTGTTATTGCTAATTGGATGGAAGAAACTATTTTGTATTTTCCGCATATAACAAAAATTTATCTTGGTTTTGTCTTCGCATTGTCTATCCTTTATAGGGGTCTTGTTCAACCTTTGAATAGAATGATAAAACCTAATTTCCTTTTTCCTTTTCGATGGATGATTGTTGGTTTATTAGGACTTTGTTTAGATATAATTAAAGCTCCTGGTTATCTTGGTGGTGCTATAACAGCCTTTATTTATTCAAATAAAAATTCATAATGGATTTCATTTTCGATATAATTAATCTTCAATTCATTGTTGCTATAGCATTTTTTGGTGTTGCATATTCAATGAGGAACGAGCCTTTAAAAGTATTTTTATTATTTTGTCATATTTTAGTGATTTTTTTGTTGAATGATGTATTATTTTCACCGAATTACTTTGGAGATCAACTCCGCCAAGTAGATGCAACTCAAACAATTAGATCTGAATTATTTCAGACTAAGAATACTTTTCAAAAACATGGTCCGAAAATGGGGTTTGCTAGTCTTATTTTTGCAGCAATCCCATTTCCTTTCATTAATTCTGTACAATCTTTGGCAATGATTAATTTCCTTATTTTTTTGGCAATGTTTCTTTTTTTAAGAAAATATAAGCTATCAAATAATAAAGTCGATTACTTTTTCCTTATTTTCCCTAGCCTACTTTTATATTCATCTCTAGCATTAAGAGATACATTAGTTCTTTTTTTTATGTTAATAAGTCTTTATATAATAATAGTTCGAGAAAAATATTTATGGGGGTTATTATTTTCTTCTCCATTACTTATTTTCAAATTCCAGAACTATTTAATGATTGTTGCATCAATTATGCTATTTAAATATTTAAAGAATGCGGGTGGACTCCGATATGGTTTTCTAATTATATTTACTCTTGCGGGCGCCTTTTTCCCCGATAAGGTGCCAGTTGTTTCACAACTTTATGAGCGTCTTGAAACTTGGCGTTTAGCGTTGTTTTATGATCAATACATGTATGATTGGGATTATATAGCAAAGATGAATGTTGATGCCTACTATGAACCCCTTGGTACAGGCATTGTTCTTTTATATCAAGTATTAAAATATTTTCTTTATATGTTATTAAAGCCCCTTATCTGGGAGGTTAGCAATCCTTTCCAACTGATACAGTCATTAGAAAATATTTTTATTTTCTTCATGATCATAATAGTGAATCGATATAAGATTAATAATGAAAAAATTAAACAGAAGATTCTTTTCTTAAATTGTCTCCTATTTGTTTCAATGACAATTAATGGATTAGTTGTATTTAATTTTGGTAGTGCTGTTAGGTATAAGTTTCCATTTATCGTAGTATATTTTGTTTACTTCTTTTTTCTTTTACATAGTGAGGACCAATTAAAACGAAGAAAGGATGCATTTAAGAATTTTATATGGAATAAATCCATAGTGCCAACAAGATATTGAAAAGTCAAATAGCAATTGTCTCCAATACTTCATGGTATCTCTTTAATTTTAGACGTGGTCTCATCATAAGATTAGTAAACAATGGATACAATGTTCTAGCCTTAGCTCCTAGGGATGAATTTTCGATTAAACTTGAAGATATAGGATGTCAGTTTATCGATTTTAAGATGGAAAATCAGGGTTTAAATCCAATAGCCGATTTTCGCCTTAAACACAAATTGGAATCAATCTATAATGATATGAAACCTTTGTTAGTAATGCATTATACAATAAAGCCGGTAATTTTTGGCTCTTTAGCAGCATCCAATTTAGGAATACCCTTTATAAATAATATTACAGGCTTAGGTACAGCTTTTATTCGAACTAATTGGATTACTCTTTTAGTACAATATCTTTATAAGATTTCTCAAAAAAACGCATCCTCAATATTTTTTCAAAATAGTGATGATATGCAATTATTTGAAGAACGAAAGCTTATCCCCAAATCAGTTGAAAGAAAATTAATTCCTGGTACTGGGATAGATTTAACAGAATTTTCTCCGAGGCCTTATTCAAATGCAACAGAGGATGTTTTCCTGCTTATTGCACGATTAATATGGGATAAGGGTATCGGAGAATTTGTTGAAGCTGCAAGAGAGATAAAAAAAGATTTTCCAAGTGCAAGATTTCAAATTTTAGGATTCCTAGACGTAAAAAATAGGACTGTAATTAGTCGAGAGCAGGTGGATGGATGGGTTCAAGAAGGAATTATAGAATTCTATGAAGAGACAGTAGATGTACGTCCTTATATTGAAAAGGCTGGTTGTATAGTTCTTCCGTCCTACCGTGAAGGATTACCTAAGACATTATTAGAGGCTGCATCTATGGCTCGACCAATTATTGCTACTGATGTTACTGGTTGTAGGGAGGTTGTAATAAATGGCAAGAACGGTTTCCTTTGTGAGGTACGTGATGTTAAAAGTTTGGTCAATAAGATTACACAATTTCTGTCTCTTACAAAACAAGAAAAAGAAACAATGGGTTTTGAAGGGAGAGTTATAGTAAAAGATAGATTTGATCAAGAAAAAGTAGTAGACTCCATTTTAAAAGATATTAATCGATTCCTATCCTCATGAGTGAAAATGTAATCATTCCTATTAGCTATTTTGTTTTTACTCTAGGCTTTACTATTTCGGCGTCATCCGTCGTTCTAAAAATTGGTAAAAACTGGCTACTTGATATCCCAGATGAAAGAAAAATCCACATTAATCCAATACCAAGAACTGGAGGATTGGCTCTTGGAATAGTATATATTATATCTCTATTTATATTTGATTTTTCCAAAGAGCTTTGGTGGTATGTAGCTGGAGGGACACCTCTTTTTATCATGGGCGCTTTTGATGATCATAGGTCGATAAGATGGCCTTTAAAACTAACTATTGAACTTGTAGTCTCATCAATCGTTATTTACCGTTTTCTTGGGGATATAACGGCAATCCAATTTTTTTCAACAACCCTTAATTTTTCTACTATAGGCTTAGTAGTGGTTTTTCTTGTTTGGTTTGTGGGTATTTTGAATTCTGTCAATCTTATTGATGGGATGGATGGTTTAGCTGGCGGATTTATGGTATTACTAACTCTTTTTTCTATTTTAATTGGCTTAGTTAGTAGTAATTATAATTTTCTTATATTGAACACACTTCTTCTAGGTTCACTATTCGGTTTTATACTTTTCAATCGTAAACCAGCAAAATTTTTTATGGGAGACTCAGGGAGTCTTCTTTTAGGCTACCATGTAGCATGTCTTCCTCTTCTTTTTCACCAATTTTCAATGGGGAAACAAATTCTAGAGATAACTCCATTTTTAATTCTTTCCTCATTTTTAATTATGGATACTACACGAGTTTTCTTTAGCAGAATTTTTCGTGGGCAGAATCCTATGAATGCTGATACAATTCATCTTCATCATTTAGTTTTTAGACAGACCAACTCTTATATGGGAACTCTAATACCAATTTTTTTTGTCACTCTAATTACAGGGTTGGGTGCTATTTTATTCTTTATTTATGGATTTGGATATTTAGCTATGCAGTTATTTTTATTTGTAATTATAATTTTTATTCTTACTCCACCAGTACCTTTTTATGTTCCTTTAGCTTCGAGACTAACCAATCTGATTGCCCGTTTAAAGACTTCTAGGTTCAGTAATAAGCATCTTTTTCGTGTCCGTTATTTACCTATTATAGGACTTATCTATTTGATAACGCTTATTACCCAATTTCCTATGAATATAATATTTAAAGATTTGCCAATTGAGTTTCCAATTGGGCTTTTTATGCTATTTATTTTTTATATTTTTGGTGATCAAGATGAATCTATACAAACGGGTGTAATTCTTTTTTGCGTTGTTCAAATGTACTTTATTTCTCAATCAACAGATTTATCATTTATGACATTATGGGGTTTGATACGATTAATTTGTTTGATTTTAGTTATTATTATTGCTACTGCAAATTATATTGAAAATAGCAAACATTTAGGTTTTGAATTTTGGTCTGTTATCGATTTATTAATTATTTTAGTTTTCTCAGGTTTATTATTACTCAAATTAAATGGATTTTCTGTATCTATGATCAAATGGGGCGAGATAATAATAATGTATTATTGTTTGGGTCTTTATGGACAGCATATACACCCAAGAGTTGTAATCCAAAAATAAATTCAGGGTCCTTTAAATTTAATATCTATGCTATAAGTAGGTATGAATTTCCCTTTTGCAATGCTTGAGTTTGTAACAGGGTTAAACATACCTAATGCCAATTTAATGTCAGAAATATTTTTTGGTAGTTTAAAGAATTTTTCAATTGGTACTAGTAATGCAATATCAATTGCAATAGGAAAATCATTCACTTTATTATTGTTTGATTGTATTATGTTAACAAAACTTCCTCCAATAGCATAATTATTATTAAAATTAATTGTATATAAAATTTGCGGAAAAAAAATATCATTTAATTTTGTTGTCCTATTTTGTCTTGAACCTACCGCTGTAGCTAAGTCTAACTTATTTGAAGAAAAAAATTGATAAAATAACCCAATATAGTATGTATGAAACCCTTCGATATGGATTGAATAATAGCCATGAAGATCAAATCGATTTTGCAATCCATAACTAAAAACTGCATATGATTGACCTTGCTTGAAATAATTAAACGGATTCCATGTAATATCTAGTTCTAACCGACCTTTTCCAGCTGAAGTTCCATTGTCAAATCCACCAGATGAAAATAGACAAGAAAAAAGCAGGGTCAGTACTATGCATATGATCTTCATGCTTCAATCTAAGTAGTTTCCGTTTAAAGAGAAAGCTTGAAGGGCTGGTTTTTTGAAATTTGGTTTATGTATACTACTAAATGTAATTTCAGTTGCGTTATTTGAAAATGGGGGCGATTGGCTTCGACAAAATATGACTTTTTTTGTGTTGCATGTACAGAACCCGGGTAATCTGTTTAATCATCCCGGAAACAACACAGATGCCAATAATGGCAACATTGCTTACGCTTAAAGCATAAGCCGTTCCATCTAAAATATGTTTGCCGTTTTAGAATGGAGCGTCAATTAGGCAGACTATTCCTAAGAATTGTCCGCGTTTTTAGGATGAAAAATTTCGGACTGGCTTTGAAATTTGGTCGTTTGACACCAAATCCAAAGTAAGATAAAAAAGTCAAACTAAACATGTAGAAGTACAAATAATTTCTATTTTGGACGGGAGTTCGACTCTCCCCGCCTCCACAAAATGTTTAAAGTATTTTAAAAATTTTCATTAGTTATAATGATTAAGTTAAGTATGCTATTAATCAAAAATTTTTCTAATCTATTCTGTTATTTGCGGTTAGGATACAAAACCATACTAATTTTTATTCTTATTAATCACTGTTTTTTGAAAAGTCAGATATATTACCAAGCCGATCCTTATAATCTTTTAAAGTATGAAAAAGATTCTTATAAGAATAATGATTTAATTTCTCCGCTTATTTTGCGTCCTTCTTTTTTATCTATTGAGGGTAATGGAAATAGTAGGTGGGAGATTATTGCAAGGGGTGAATATTTTGAAAATAGTGGTGCTCCTAATCTTGAGAATAGTGGTTCCCGATGGATTGGTAAAGGTATAAGTAATTATAGGTCTTTTAGGTTTGGTTATGTAAGCAAATTATTGATCTTTACAATTGAACCATACCGATTCAATAATGAAAATCTTCAATATTCTATACCAATAAGAAAAGGTATTTACTCTAGAAAGAATGATAACCAACCACATGGAGATTCTACGGTTGTTTTCTCAGGTATAAATGAATTTCAGTTGTTTCTTCACTATTCTGGACTAGGTATTGGAATTTCTAATGCAAATATGTGGTGGGGACCTGGTATGCATAGTTCACTCCAGATGTCAAATAATACATCTGGATTTAGGTACTTTACTTTTGGGACGATAGGAGAAAAAAAAATACGCAAATTTGGTTTTGATATAAGATATATCTTTTCTCCTATGGATGACAAGAATATTGGAAAGCCCTATTTTTCATCACTTCTTTTTTCAACAACATTCTATAGTAACCCTCAGTTTACATTTGGTTTTTCAAGATCCTATCTTTCCGGACATGGAACTGCTAAACCAACCAATTGGTCTTATATATCTCTTAAAGACGCAATGATGCTTCCATTTGGGGACCTTTTCTTAAGTGAAAAACAAAAAGATCCTGACAATCCAGAAAGTGCGGTTGATTTATGGGATGAAATTTTAGTAGGCTATTTAATAGCCTCATTTCCTAGATCTGGCTTAAAAATATATGTAGAATATGGTAGAGATGATCATGCTTGGGATTGGGATGATTTTTCAAGACAACCAGATCATTCAGGTGCTAGTATAATAGGTCTTCGTAAATATGGTTTATTTGGAAATTCTAATTTAGTAGGTGGCTTAGAATATATATCTTTGATTAAATCCAAATTTTGGACTAAACGGGTTCCAGGTACTTGGTATAGTAAAGAAGTCTATGATTATAATAGTTACAATGGGAGATGGTGGGGTGCGCATAGCGGACCTGATTCTGATGATTTTTTTATTTATTTTGGTTATATGGGAGAAAACTTTTCAATTATTCCAGCTTTTAATTATGAGAGACACGGTGTAATTGATAATACAGCATTGATATTTGAAGAGAGGCCTTTTTTAGTATATGACCCAGAAAAAAGAAGATGGGTACAAATAATGAGGAAGCAATGGCGAGAACGTCAGGTTAACATTTGGCCTGAAGTAAAATTTGAATACAGATTAGAAATAAAGTTTAAGATTAAAAAATTTAACTTCAATTTTTATTATGAAGATGAATTTGTTGATAATCTGGAATTTAATTGGGGTGAAAGAAAAACAAACCTATGGTGGTTTGGTATTGAAAGAATGATCCAAAGTGAAGATTTAAAATTTATAAGTAAAAGATTAGAAAAATAGAGATTTACATAAAACCCAAAGTTTCAGTAATTATTGTAACTTATAATTCCCAATCAGAGATTAAAGCTTGTCTTGATTCACTCCAACCTTGTCTGAATTCTGGAAGAAATGAAGTGTTTATTATTGACAATAACTCCAAAGATAAAACTGTAGAAGAAATTTTAAAATATGATCAGGAGAATCTTATTCTATTAAAGAACTCAAAAAATTTTGGTTTTACAAAAGCTGTTAATCAAGGAATAAGTAAATCTAAAGGAGATTATATTTTTATATTAAATCCCGATACTAAAATTGAAGTTGATATAATAAAAAAACTTTCTAATAAACTTAATTCAAATCCTAAAATTGCTGTTGCTGCTCCACAGCTTCGATTTCCAGATGGAAGGATTCAATACTCCTGTCGAAGATTCCCAACTTATACAAATATATTAATAGAAATATTGCGTTTATATCGATTTAAAAAGTTTCAAGGTTGGAAAATGAGAAGTTTTGATCATAAAACTCAATTGATAGTTGATCAACCAGCTGGAGCCGCATTATTTATACGTCGATCAATTATTAATCATTTATATGGATTAGATGAAAGATTCCCCATGTTTTTTAGCGATGTAGATCTTTGCAAAAGAATTAAGGATTTAGGTTTAATAATTATGTTTTATCCTAATATTATTGTTTATCATAAAGGAGGAAGCTCTATTTTTAGGAGACGTGTATCTATGATTGTAAGTTCACATATATCAATGATTAAATATTTCATTAAGCATCATTATAGCTTGAGATGTATTCTTCCAAACTTACTAATAGCTTTTTTTCTTATCATTAGTATTCCTATAAGGATCCTTATTTATTTTATTTATCCAAACTATGGGAAAATAAGAAATACTTTGTAGAGTAAGAAAATGCATCAGAATAAAAATGGCGATTAATAATCGCCATTTTTATTCTAAGGAAGAAGAAATAATAGTTTGTAAAACAGGTGTAGCACCATCAATAATAAATTGAATTGAAATTACCATAAGTAGAATTCCCATAATACGTTGTATAACACGTATCCATGTAGTTCCTAATCTTTTCGAAAGTTTATTAGCACCAATAAGCATGAAATAAGCAAATAACATAACAAGAATTATACAACCGACAAGAATCGCATAATGAATAGTTGATGTAGCTTTTCCAGATAACACCATTGCTCCAGTTATAGCACCTGGACCAGTCAATAAGGGTATTCCTACTGGCGAGATTCCAATATCATCCATTTCTAATCCTTCCTGTTGTTCCTGAGGAGTGGACCTGGTTCTTGAAACAATTGCTTCAAGCATACGCAGCCCAGTCCTGAAGAAGATAATCCCCCCCATAATTTTAAAAGCATCTAGTGTAATTGAATAAAACTGAAAAATATATTTCCCAAGAAATGAAAAAATCAATAGAGTTATTATACCTGTAATAGTTGCTTTGCGAACAATTATTTTTGTTTCTGGTACTTCAAAACGTTCGGTAAGGGCAAGAAAGATTGTAGATATTCCTATTGGGTTTACCAACGTAAAAAGAGTTGAGAAACAAAGAACTAGGTATTCTAAAGAATCCATAATTAAGAGTTACATTTTTTTTGGTTGACTTATACCTAATACTTGAAGACCACATGCAAGGATTTCTTTTACAGCTGAAATAAGATATAATCGGGATGAGGTTAAAACTTTATTATTCGTTACTACTCGATGTTTACTATAAAAACGATGGAAATCTGAAGCAATAGATTGCAGATAATTTGCTATAGTTTGAGGCTCAAGAGATTCTAAAGCTGCAATCATTACTTCTGGCCATTTCATAAGGCCTTTAATAAGATCTATTTCCTCATCTTGAACAATCACAGAAATATCGATTGAATCAGAAAAAAGGACTCCAGTATCCTTAGCGTGTTTTAATATATTGCAGATTCTAGCATGTGCGTATTGAAGGTAATAAACAGGATTTTCATCAGATTCCTTTTCAGCAAGTCCTATATCAAAATTCAAATGACTTTGTCTGTTTCTCATAATAAAAAAATATCGTACTACATCAACACCTACCATTTTTATCAGTTCGTCAAGTGTTACAAAAGTCGCTTTTCTAGTGGACATTTTAACTTTTTTACCATCTCGCAAGAGTGATACAAATTGATGGATTATCACTTTGATATTCTTTGTATCATAACCCATAGCATTTAAAGCAGATAAAATATCAGGGTAAGTATCATTATGATCAGCTCCAAAAATATCAATGATTAGGTCATATCCTCTTTCAAGCTTGTTTCTATGATAGGCAATATCAGGTAGACGATATGTTGGTTCTCCTGAACTTTTAACTAAAACAGTATCCTCTATCTTTCCAAATTTGGTTGTTTTTAACCATATTGCTCCATCTTTTTCATAAATGAATTTTTTCTCTTTTAATTTTTCTATGACCTCATCAATACTTCCTTCATTATAAAAACGTTGCTCATTAACATAATTATTAAAATGAACTTGAATTTTATTAAGCGTATTTTTTATTTCAAGAAAGATTGCTTTTTCAGCAACCTTCCGAAAATCATCAATACTTGATTCTCGATTATATGTTTTATTTTTTTTATTAATAATTCCTTTAGCAATTTCTTTTATATATTCACCTTCATAACCTCCTTCTGGAAGATCTACATTTTCCCCTATAATCTGGAGGTATCGGCTTTTTACCGATTCACCTAATAGTTTCATCTGTCTCCCAGCATCATTGTAATAGTATTCTCGTTCAACTTCATATCCATGCCATTCAAGAATTCGGGCAATTACATCTCCTAGTACAGCTTGTCTACCATGTCCGACTGTTAGAGGCCCAGTTGGATTGGCACTTACAAATTCAACTTGGGCTTTTTGACCTAAGTAAGTTGATTTTTTACCATAATTTGGACCTTCATTTGTTATTACTGAGAGCTGGTTATAGATATAATCAGAAGAAATTGTAAAATTGAGGAAACCAGGATTAGAGACAGTGATTTTTGAGCAAAACTTTTTGTCCAGATTAATCATTCTTTTTATTTCATTAGCTAATTCGAATGGTGGTCTACGTAATTTTTTTGATAAGGACATAGCGATCGCACAAGAAAGATCACCTAAATCACGATGCTTACTTTCATCAAGTTTCAATTCAGGATTTTCTACTCCAAAAGTAGATACTATGATCCTAAGTTCACTAAGAATGAGATGTTTTATTTCAAAAGTTGACATAACAAAAGTTTTTTTTATCTAAATCTATAAAGAAAGAATTAATCTCAAGAAAAATCATATTCAATGCTTTCAATCTTTCCATCAGCCCACAATCGTTCTAAAGAATAGAATTCCCTTTGTTCTTTTTGAAAAATATGTACTACAGTATCAACAAAATCCATCAATACCCAATTGAGAGAATTAAGACCTTCTACTTGCCACAATGTTGATTCTTTGCTCATTCCATCACTAATAGCATCATGAATAGTTTTTACATGTGTATCAGATGTTCCTGTGCATATCACAAAATAATCAGCTATTTCTGTAAGATTTCGAACATCAATAATTTTTACGTGTTTAGCCTTTTTATTAATGACAAAAGATGAGATAAGTTTAGCTAAATCATAAGAGTAAATAGTCGTTGAGGTTTTGTCAGGCTTTTTCAGAGTTGTGTTCTTAGGAATCTTTGAATTGGCTCAATATCCAGATAGTCACTTCCTATTATAATAGTTACATCAGTAAGAAGTGACTCATCTGTGTCTACAATTACTCTGATAGAATCACTAGGAGAGATAGCTAGAATTCTTGCAATTTCTTTAACTTTTTCAACATCACCTCGACGAAGAATTACTATAGTTTCTTCATAGTTAAAATTATCTGCATTCTCAGTACGAATTACATCAACATAATTTTTCCTGAGATAATCGGTAAACTGTTGGGCTATACCACTAATGCCACAGCCATTTAAAACTTCAGCTTCAATATTCTTTAATTCTGAAGTATCATAATTTGGCATGCTAAGAGGAGATGGGACATTGACACTAAAATCAGGAATTTCCATTCCTCCTTTAATATGTCTGTTGATAATTGATCCTAAGAATAAAATTGAAGTAATTCCTAGTAAAAGGATAGAAAGGTTAGATCCCGAAAGAAGTTCAACCTTCTTTGATTTTTTTGATTTACGTCTGGTAGTATTCTTTGTGCCTTTGATGGCCATTTAGATAATCAACGGCGAAACATACCGCTATAATATCCATTATAAGGGCTAAGTCCCCAGTTATTGTAGTAGCGAGGACGATTATCCATAGAAATACTAAAATTTAAATTATTCCCAGCTTTATATTTTAATTCAGCGTCATATAAGAGCATGGGGTTTAAGGTGTTTATACCTTGAGAAAGAGAAGTTCCAGTAGGTTGAATTAAGTCAATTCTTGAATTAATTGACCAATTATCATTTATAACATAATTTAATTTGTTTGAGTAAGCACCATAGCTTTTTCCAAAACCACCCATTGAAACCATTCCAACAGAAAAACTATGATCCATAAATAATCGATCTGAATTAAAAATAGAAGACAATGAATTTCCACTATTATCTCGGATAATTGCATCCTTTATTCTTACAGTAGGAATATCATTCCTGAATTGGGCAAATAATGTTACTGTTATTATAGAAAGGGTAACAATTAATTTGGATAATTTCGTTATCATATTCTTTGCTATTAATTTAATCTAACATAACCTCTATAATCAATGATTGTCAAGTCCGTTTTGTTCCAATGATTCTAATCTGAAACAATTATTCCCCCACCTAAAAGGATGTTATCAGAATAGAATACAGCAGATTGACCAGGAGTAACCGCAAATTGAGGATTATCAAATTTTACATTTATAATTCCGTTAGGTTCTAATTCAATTTTACTCATAACACCTCTATGATTATATCGTATTTGCGTCACAATTTCATTTGAAGGCCAATGATCAATAGGAACAAGCAAATTCAGTTGAGAAACTTGGCAACTAGAAAAATACATTTTTTCTCGAGGGGCTACTGTAATAGTATTTGTTGTTTTGTCCATATTTTTAACATAACTAGGTCTAGGACCAGAAATCCCCAATTTTTTTCTTTGTCCAATAGTGTATTTAGAAAGACCCGAATGAGAACCTATAGTTTCTCCTTCAGTTGATATTATTAGACCTTTCTTTTCTGATTTGGCACGATTAGGGGCATATTCTTTTAAAAAACGGCGATAATCAGCGTTTGGTAAAAAACATAATTCCTGACTATCTTTAATATTAGCAGTAATTAGATCATTGTTTTTTGCAATTTTTCGCACTTCTTTTTTATTTAAGTTTCCAATAGGGAATAAAGTTCTCTTGATGAGTTTTTGGTCTATTCCCCATAGAACATAAGACTGATCTTTATTTTCATCCATACTTTTCCGAATTATTGGCCCAAAATTTTTCATTTTATCAATTTGAGCATAGTGTCCAGTTGCTACCCAATTAGCCTCAAGATCATTTGCTTTACGAAAAAGTGCGCCCCAGCGAATATGAATATTGCATTGAATACAAGGATTTGGAGTCATTCCATCGAAATATTGGTTTACAAGGTAATCAACAACATTTTTTCTAAATATTTCTTTATAGTCAATTGTATAATGGTGAACATTAAACTTGTTGCAAACACTTTTAGCATTATTAATTGCTTCTATTGAACAGCAATATGAATCTGTTGAAGGTGTACCATCTGAATCAGAACTTTCCCATAACTTCATTGTAATTCCTATCGGTTCAAAACCTTCTTCAATAACCTTTATAAGCGCAACTGAACTATCAACACCTCCTGACATTGCAACCAAGACACGTTGATTCATAAAGTGACCTCTAGTGGTTTGCTTTTTCCCATTAAACTCACATGATTAGATAATGAATTAAGAAAGGACTCTACTTCAAATTTATTTGTTTTTTTACCAAGTGAAATTCTTAATGTACTATTACATTCTTGATTTGAAAGTCCCATGGCTAACAGAACTCTAGATATTTTAGTGGTTCCTGAAGAGCAAGCCGCTCCAGTTGATACTGCAAATCCATCAATATCAAGCTTAATCAATAATGTCTGTGCATCAATTTTTGGTAAAGTAACACTTAAAACTCCTGGTAGATGATTTTCAGGATGACCATTAATTATTGCTGAAGGAATTTCAGATGTAATATGATTAATTATTATGTTACTTAGAATTTCCATTCTATCTGAAAAGTGTTTTATGTTTTTTGTACATAGTTCACATGCTAATCCAAAACCTGCTATGCTGGCAACATTTTCAGTACCAGCTCTAAGGGATTTTTCCTGATTACCTCCATAAATTAAAGGATGTAACTTTTTTCCTTTTCGAACGTAGAGAGCTCCAACACCTTTCGGACCATAAATTTTATGAGCCGAGAAACTAGCTGTATCAATATACTTTCCCCTTAAATCAACTTTAATTTTCCCTAAAGCTTGAACCGCATCTGTATGTAAATGGACTCCTTTTTTTTGACATAATTCAGCAATATCATTAATTGGTTGAATTGTACCTGTTTCATTATTAGCTGTCATTATTGCAACTAGAGAAGTTTCAGGTTTAATTGCTTGCTCAATTTCATCTATGCTGATAATACCAAAACGATCTACTCCTATTTCAGTTACTGATAGACCTAAATGCTTAAGTGCATTAACAGTATTAAAAACGGAAGGATGTTCAATCCAGGAAATAATTACATGCTGACCCTTTCTTTGAATTATGTCCCATAAAACTAAATTATTTGCTTCTGAGCCACTACTGGTAAAAATGATTTCAGATGATTCTGCGTTAATTGCATTTGCTACTTGCCGACGAGCTTTTTCAACTCTATCCCGTGCTATTTGACCTATTTGGTGTATACTTGAGGGATTGCCATACTCTTCTTGAGTTACTTGGTTCATTAAATCTGAAACATTCTCATCTAATGGTGTCGTTGCGCTGTGATCAAGGTAAATCATTTTTTCTGGATGGAGATTAATTTCTTATATAATTGAACTATTTAGAGGCATTTCGAATCTCTGCAAATCTAATTGTGTCCTGAAGATTCTTGTAGAATGGGGGCTGACGCTTATCAAGCAGTTTAATTGTTACATTTAGATCATATTCAAAACGATGTACTTCCCACTCAAATTTATCGCCTATAGTAAGAAAACCTATAGCACCTTTTGTAATTTTGTCAAAAGGAAGGCCAGTACTAATTGGACACAAAATTTTTAGATCTTCATGATGTTCATTTCTTAATAAATGTATATGTCCATGCACTAGAATAAAATTATTTATTTCTGGATTGACTTTTTTAGCATGTTCACGCCAGACTTTTGCTTCATCCAAAGAAGGTGTTATCTCATCTCGCTCATGCCAAGCATGGGTAAACTCAACAAGAGTTGAATCAAAAGTTTCTTTGTGAGATATTTTTGTGCATTGGGAAATAAAATCTAAGCCATCAGTACCAATTTGATCAGCAGTCCATTCTTGGTGTTTTACAATTTGTTGGACTACGGGGTCGTCGGGACTCATTCCTTCAAGAGTGGGTTTGGTTTGTGTCCAAAGTTTTTCTATAATATAACGTTCATGATTTCCTCGAATAAAAATAGGATTTTTAATTGATTTAAGAAGTTGAAGTACTTCTTTGGGGGCTGGTCCCAAAGAAAAATAATCACCGAGAAAAATTATTTGATCAATATCATTATGTGACTGTACAACCGAGAGAGCAGTTTTTAATGCCTCTAGATTTCCATGAATATCTAACAATATTGCAAATTTTTTTGATGCCATGTTTAGGTTTTCGCTGAGCTATTTCATCAAATATAGCATGCATTTAATATGACAACAATTATCTTTTTTAGAAAAAATATAGTTTTGCTCATTGATCTTCATGAAGCTAAAATGTCCATCAATTTTATGGAAAAAAAATTAATTTCAGCTGTAGGATCAATTGCACTTGATTGGTTAGAGCTCCCAAATGGACTGAACGGTGATACTTTGGGTGGTTCCTTATCATATTTTACAAGATCAGCTGGTGTATTAGCCCCGGTTAGTGTAATTGGTGTTATTGGATCAGACTTTCCAATAGAGGGGGTTGCATTATTTAAAAAGTATGCAAATAATATAGATGATCTACAAGTCAAAAATGGGAACAGTTTTCGCTGGGGAGGTAAGTATCATGCTAATTGGGAGGATAGGACGACACTTTACACTGATTTAGGAGTATTTGCAACTTTCCGACCAAAAATGTCTGAAACAAATAGAAAAAGTTCACTAGTATATTTAGGCAATATTCACCCTTCTCTTCAATTAGATGTTATTAAACAGATTAGTTCTGATAACACAATAATTGTTTGCGATACTATGAATCTCTGGATAAATACTACTAGAAATGATTTAGATAAGGTACTAAAGAAGATAGATGTATTACTTGTGAATGAAAGTGAAGCCCAACTGCTTACTGGGCGGGAAAAAATTGAGGATTCAGCTGAAATCATTCAAAGAATGGGCCCTATTAATGTAATAATTAAACAAGGTGCTGAAGGAGCAACATTATTTTCAAAAGATAAGTTCTTTTATGTGCCTAGTTATACCATTGAGGGTATTATCGATCCTACAGGCGCAGGAGATACATTTGGTGGTGGATTGATGGCGGCTCTTTCTAATGATCTTCTATTAGAAGAAGGTATTATCTGGGGAAATGCCGCTGCATCCTTTTGCGTTGAAGGGTTTGGCCTAGAAGGGTTAAAAAATATGACTGAAGACTCTTTTGAGAATAGAGTAAAAAAATTAAAAAGCAACTTTTAATTGGCTTGAATCCCCTATAAGTGGGAATTAAATTATCTAATAAATTTAATAAAAGGTTTTTTTGGAGGGTTAAAAAATGCGGTCTAATTTCTTTATTAGAACAATTACTTTTCTTTTTATTGTCCTAGTATTTTATGGTTGTCCAAGTGAAGAACTTACTTCAGCTAGACTATATGTTCAGCAAGAAGATTGGAAGAAGGCTAAAGATATGCTTAAAGCTGCAATCGAAGTAACTCCTGAAGATCCTGAAGCTTACTATTTAATGGGTAAAGAAATACATGGTCGAAGTAATCAATGGAGAGAAATGAACGAAATGTTCAATAAAGCTCTTGATCTTAATCCGAACTATAAGCTTCCTGATGGTCAAACCATACAATCGTCTGTTGAAACTTGGAGAACTATTCATTGGAGTCGAGAATTCAATATTGGTGCGGATGCCTTTAATTTGGCACTTAAAGCTGAAAATAATGAAGATAAAGAGCTTCATTTGATTAAAGCAATAGAGGGATTTAGTGTAGCTAAAATTATTAGACCTGATGATCCACAAAGTTATAAAACTCTTGTTTCATGTTATATCCAACTTAAAGATCAGGAGATGTTAGAATCTACTCTTGAAGAAGCTCTTGCAATTAACCCAGACGATCCTGACTTGCTTTTTACTGCGGGTCAGAATTTTAAAGAAAATGGTGATCTTGATCAAGCAATTGAATATTTGGAAAGAGGTTTGAAAATTAATCCCTCTAGTTCTATAGGGGCAAGTATTCTAGCTAATGCATACTATGAACAGGGTGATCCTGAAAGTGCTGTTTTTGCTTATACAAAAGCAATTAGGGTCGAACCTGATAATCCAGATCTTCATTTTAATCTTGGTGTACTCTATCTTCAGTTGAAAGATTATGAGATGGTTGAAGAAGAATTCCAAAATGTTCTTAGACTTAATCCAGATGATACCCAAGCAATTATTGGAATTGGTGAAGCTTATCAAGGGATGGAACGTTGGGAAGATGCTGAATACTATTATGGTCTAGCATTACGAAAAGATCCTGACAATCCAGCTCTATTAAGGAATTTAGGTGTTGTTATCTACAGACAAGGGCGAACAGAGGAAGGACAAGAACTTTTTGATAGAGCAAAAGGAGGAAATTAAAATTAGGAAATCTTTTTCCTTTTCTCTAGATAATGATTTAATACTATATCTAAAGGTTGATTTGTAATAATAGGAATATAATCGATATTTCTTTTCCTCATTTCCTTTGCGTAATTAGATTGGAACTTTTCCAGTACTTTCTTATATGCTTTTCGAATTTGCCATGGTTCAGTTGTTATTTTTTCTCCTGTCTCTAAATCGTAGAACCTTGTCCGGATTGAAAAACTAAGATCTTGTTCCTTAGGATCAATAAGATGAAATACTATAACCTCATGCTTTTTATGCCTAAAATGTTTCAAGCCAGCAAGAACTTGTTCAGGCTCATCTAGCAGATCAGAAATGAGAATAACTAACCCTCTTTTTTTTATTTTTTCGGCTAATTCGTGAAGTGTGGGAGAAATCTTTGTGTCATTTCCAGATTCAATATTATCTAATTTTTCTAGAATTAAATTTAAATGACTTTGTGTAGAATGAGGTGGAACGTACCCACGAGTTTTTTCATCAAAAAGAGTTAATGAGACTGCATCCCTTTGCTTAAGCATTAGATAGCTCAAAGCCGATGCAAGGTAACTTCCATAATCAACCTTTGCAATCTCATGGCTAGCGTAAGTCATAGATTTACTTATATCAAGAAGAATATAGGAAAGGAGGTTAGTTTCTTCTTCATATTGTTTAATATAATATCTATCAGTTTTACCATATAGTTTCCAATCTAAATGCTTAAGCTCATCACCGGGACCATAAGAACGATGTTCAGCAAATTCTACACTAAAGCCATGATAAGGACTTTTATGTAGACCTGTTAAAAATCCTTCAACTACAAGTTTTGCTCTGAGTGAGATATTTTCTATGCTAGCGACAATTTCTGGTTGAAGATATTTTCTTTTGTTGATAGTCAATCTGAATTAAGATCCTATTTTATATTTAATTGTGTTGATAAAGTGAAAATATGTTTGTGTTCTTTATTTAACCTTATGAACATTCATCAATCAATTTTTCAAGTACTTGATCGGTATTCACACCATCAGCCTCAGCATTAAAGCTAGTAATTATTCTATGGCGAAGAATTGGTTTGCAAATTGAAATAATATCTGATAAATCTGGTGTTGATCTCCCGTCTAGAATTGCTTTAGCTTTTGAACCAAGTACTAAAAATTGAGATGCTCTTGGTCCTGCTCCCCATTCTAACCATTCATTTATAAATTTTGGACTTGTGCTTGACGGTCGTGTCTTAGATACTATTTTAACAGCAAATTCTACTACATTTTCAGCTATAGGTACACGCTGAATAAGATTTTGGAATGATAATAAATCTTTCTTTTTTATAACGGGTTTTAATAATTCTTCTAATCCAGAAGTAGTGGATTTTACAATATCAATTTCTTCTCCAAGAGATGGGTAATCAATATTTAAACTGAACATAAACCTATCAAGTTGTGCCTCTGGCAGAGGATAAGTACCTTCTTGTTCAATAGGATTCTGAGTGGCAAGGACAAGAAAAGGCTCATCTAATAAATATGTAACTCCTGCTGCGGTCACTCTATGTTCTTGCATTGCTTCAAGAAGTGCAGCTTGAGTTTTAGGCGGAGTTCTATTTATCTCATCAGCTAGAATTATATTAGCGAAAATAGGTCCTTTAATAAATTTAAATTCGCGTGTACTAGAACTTTGATCTTCTTCGAGGATTTCTGTTCCGGTAATGTCTGAAGGCATAAGATCAGGTGTAAATTGAATCCTGTTAAACTGAAGATCAAAAATTTGAGAAATAGATTTAATCATTAATGTTTTTGCAAGACCTGGAACTCCTACAAGTAAGGCATGGCTTTTACATAATAACGCTATAATTATGTGCTCAATAATTTCTTTCTGACCGATGATTCTCTTCTCAAGTTCATTATAAATTGTATCACGACTATCACAAAGTTTTTCTACAAGTTTTAAATCATTATTTTTTTGCATAAAAATTTTTCTCCGACTGATAGTTTATTTTCTAACTGAAAACTTACACCATCAGTTCAGGTGAATCAATAATAATAGTAAATTACCCTTTAAATTATTTGGTTAAATATGATTGTGGGTATAAATGAAATAGTTAACAAGATTAAATCGAAGTTTACACAAACTCCGACTACTGGAATTGTGTTAGGGTCAGGTTTAACCCTATTAGACAAAGATATAAAAGAAAAAATAAAGTTTTCATATAATGAAATTCAAGGCTTTCCCGAGCCAAGTGTTGATGGACATTTAGGTGAACTAATACTAGGGGATTTTAGCTCAGAAAAAGTTGTCATTGCAAATGGACGTTATCATCTTTACGAGGGTTTTGATTTAGAAACTATTATTTTACCAATTAAGGTTTTCAAAGCTCTTGGCGTAAAGAATTTGATTTTAACAAATTCTGCTGGCTCTATAAAAAAAGATAACATCCCAGGGACATTTATGGTTTCGGTTGGTCATCTAGATTGTACTTATATAGATGATGCAGAAATTCCTATCCTTTCGAAAAGTAAAAAATTCCATTCAACTAGACTTATTACTATTGCATTTGAAGCAGCTAGATATTCAGGAATAAAACTTGTTGAAGGAATTTATGCTTGGACACTAGGCCCTTCTTACGAAACACCAGCAGAAATTGAGTTCATTAAAAAATTAGGTGCTGATGCTGTTGGGATGTCTACAGTACCAGAAATCAGAGCTGCTTCTAGACTCGGCATGAATATTCTTACAATATCTTGTTTAACAAATTATGCCGCAGGAGTTTCTACCAAACCTATTAGCCATGACCATGTCATATCAGTTTCATCTGCAAATTCTAATAAGTTAAATATTCTTTTGAAGGAAATAATTTTGAGGATAACCAATGAAAACCACTAGATACATGAATTAATTTATGATCAAGAATTACGAGATGATTTTGCTAAAATTACTCAATTATTTGTTCCATGATAACTTTTGAAGATCCACATTTCCGCCTGTAAGAATAATCCCAATTTTTTTATTTTTTAGATTAGAGTTTTTCTTTAGAACTGCTGCTAATGGAACAGCACAGGAAGGCTCAACAACAATTTTCATTCGCTCCAATATTATTTGCATTGCATGAATTATTTCTTCTTCCGTTACAGTAATTATTTCATCAACATATTTTTTGATAATTGAAAAAGTTAATTCACTTAGTGAAGTTCTTAGGCCATCAGCTATGGTATTTGGATTAATTTGGGGAATTAGGGTCCCTAATTTAAAGGATTGGTAGGCATCATCAGCATTTTTTGGTTCCGTGCCAATAATTGAAATAGAATCATTTAGTTTTGTAGCGGCAATTGCTGTTCCACAAATTAATCCTCCTCCTCCAATAGGAGTTAAAATTGCATCGAGATCTTCAATCTCTTTAAGTAATTCTAATGTTGCCGTTCCTTGTCCAGCAATCACTCTAGGTTCATCAAAAGGATGAATCTCAAAGGCTCCAGTTTTATTTATTACTTGCTTTAAAGTTATTTCTCTTGCCTCTAAAGTTGGTTCACAAAATGTTATATCTGCACCATATGAAGCAACAGCCTCTTTCTTTATCTCTGGAGCAGATTTTGGCATAACAACATGAGCTTTAATCCCTCTTAGTTTAGCAGCAAATGCAACTGCCGCGGCATGATTTCCAGAAGAATGAGTCCCAACACCTTTTATGGCTTCCGAATTTGTGAGAGAAAAGACGGTATTGCACGCTCCTCTAAATTTAAAAGCCCCAACTTTTTGAAAATTTTCACACTTGAAATAAATTTCTGATTGAGTGATTTTATTTATGAAACTAGACGTCATTACTGGCGTAATGTGAGCATAAGGTAGAATTCTATCTGCTGCTGAATAAATATCATTTAAACTAGGTGCTTGTTTCATTTTAATTTGATTAAAGGTTATAATTTTTTTTTTTAAAAAAACTAAATCTTTATTTTTTTAGGTCAAAGAGGAAATTCAAAATTTAATAAAATTTTAAGTATGTTTTTGCTTTCAATTACATATTCTTTTTATTCATTTATAATTTTTTTAGTGAAAATAATAACGCTTTTAAGTATCTTCTAATTAGGGCTTTTATTCCATTTCTAGAAAACTTTCATGAGTATGAATCTAATCTTTGCTAAATAAAGGACTAATTCTTGAAAAAGATTAAATATTATCTTCAATATATTGTTTTATTTTTCATAATTACTTTATCATTTGGGTGTGTTAAAAAAAAGAAAAATCCGAATTCAGGAATTATTGACGGTATGATTTTAGTTCCTGGAGGAACCTTTGAAATGGGAGGTAATAGTAATCAATCTAGTCCAGATGAATTTCCCAGACGTAAAGTGAAAGTTAGTAAATTTTTTATGGATATTCATGAAGTAACAAATTCTCAGTTTGAAGAGTTCGTAAATAGCACTGGTTATATTACTTTGGCGGAACGAGGTATTAATTGGGAAGAAATGAAAAAGAGTGTTCCAGTTGGAACAACTAAGCCACCAGATGAATTACTTGCAGCTGGTTCAGTGGTTTTCAAAGGTACTAATCTACCAGTTTCTTTACATGATGAGAGACAATGGTGGGAATGGAGAATCGGTGCTAATTGGAAGCATCCTAATGGACCTGAAAGTAATATCAAAAAATTGATGAACCACCCAGTTGTACATATTGCATGGGAGGATGCTATTGCATATGCAAATTGGGCTGGAAAGCGACTTCCAACTGAAGCAGAATGGGAGTGGGCAGCAAGAGGAGGTCTTTCCAATCCTATTTATCCATGGGGTGATAAACCTGCTTCTAAATCAAGTGAAAATGCAAACTTTTGGCAAGGGGGTTTTCCATATGAAAACACAATGGAAGATGGTTATTTTGGAAGTGCGCCAGTAAAATCTTATCCCCCAAATGGATATGGCCTTTTTGATATGGCGGGAAATGTTTGGGAATGGTGTTCAGATTTATATCATTATGAGTCTTACAGTATGGACGAAGCTGAAATTTGCATTAATCCTAAAGGTCCTAACGTTTCCATGGATCCTAGAGAACCATTAGCTGTTAAGCGAGTAATGAGGGGGGGGTCCTTCCTCTGCAATGATAGTTACTGCAGTGGTTACCGCGTTTCTCGACGTATGAGTTCTAGTGAAGATACAGGTTTAAACCATACTGGATTTCGTTGTGTAAAATCAGCTGGCTAACACAGTGAGAGTAAAATAGTTAGATGTACAAACTTTATTTTTTTATATCTTTAATATTTTCGGTGTGTTTTCATTTCTAGTATAGATGATGAAAAGATGAGAAGAAGTACTATATCACATCCTTTATTGCTTGCTTTTTCTTTTCTTTTTATTTCTTGCGATCAAAACATACCTGACGATATTGCAAATATTTATGATTCCCTTCCTGATAAGGTTGACTTCAATTTTCATGTAAAGCCTATTTTATCAGACCGTTGTTATCAATGTCATGGTCCTGATGATAATGCACGTGCGGCTGAATTCAGGTTGGATGTCAAAGAAGATGTATTCGCCAGCCTTAAAGGATCTGATGGTTTTGCTTTTGTAAAGGGTGATCTGGATAATAGTGTGGCATGGCAAAGGATTATTTCAAATGACCCCGATTTTCAAATGCCTCATCCTGAGTCCAATCTTAGTCTTTCAACCAGAGAAAAAGGACTGATCACTAAGTGGATTGTTCAAGGTGCTGAGTGGAAAGATCACTGGGCATTTTTATCTCCTGAGGAACCAAACATACCCAATGATTTTCCTAGTCAATGGGAGGTAATTAACCCTATAGATAATTTTGTTTTCTCCAAATTAAATGGACAGGGTTTGAGTCCTTCGGAGGAATCGGATAAGGAACGCTTAATTAAAAGAGTTACTATGGATCTAACAGGTTTACCTCCTACGATTGAAGAGATAGAGGATTTTCTTTCGAATGATTCTGATGATGCTTATG
>CEUY01488352.1_pt1 | contig 98476 bp, 91 predicted proteins | sample 361481 | NCBI WGS metagenome assembly CEUY01 (sample SAMEA2622737, study PRJEB7988) | marine metagenome | isolation source: saline water (ENVO:00002010), including | reverse complement strand
GTGCTACTTCAACTGGTGGTGTAAATGTTACAAGTGCTACTTGTGAACAAACTACTTGTGCTTCTACTGAGATAATATGGAATAATACAGGTATATTAACATTTAGTATTAATCCTAAAACTTGTAAAGCTGTTTTACCTTCAAGAAGTTCTGGTAGTGGTGTAACAGTAGTTAATACAAATAATGCTTCTACTGGTGGTGGTTACTTTACTTGTAATAATGGTACTTGGGAAGTTAATAGTCCAACTTGTAATAGTAAGTGTGGAAGTTCTACAATACTTTGGGGTAGTGGTAATTCTTGTAGAGCAAGTGTTTCACAAGGTGAGCATAATAATGACTTTACTTTAACTAATACTTCTTCTGGTTATAGTGGTGAAGTTACTGTTACTTGTGATAATGGTACTTGGAATATGTCAAATAGTAATTGTGAAGTTGATACTCCAACTGTTACTTGTGGCTGGTCTTCAAGCCCTATGGGTTGTACTAATATTGGTGGACAATCTACACAATCACCTATAAGCAGAGGTCTTTCTTGTACAGAAGGCAATGAAGGAGAACAGCATTTACAATCTGGAGATTCTTGTTATGGTGGTTCAATATTTACAAGATGGACTTGTGTATGTAATTAAAATTTATTAATAAAGAACTCTACTCTTAGTAGAGTTTTTTTATTGCTTGCTTTTTTTATTTAAATTTGATATTATTAATTCTAATTAAAAGGATTCTATTTTGGATTTAAAAACAATATTTATTTACAATGGGGTGATAAAATTCTTAAAATAATGTCTTAAAAATAAGAATAACTATTTAAATTTTGTAGAAATTAATGTGCTTGAATTATGTTTATTTATTTGTTTTTGTAACATTGACTTCTTTATATCTTTCATTAATAAAAGTTATAATTAAAAAAACTAAACTATTCGTAAAATAAAAAAATATAAAACAATTACTTAAATTAAATATTAAATTTATAATAAAAAAAGTCCGTTAATACGGACTTTCAGTTATATTTTGTTTAAAATAATGAATTATACTTTATCTTCATTTTTTCTATCCATATCCAAAATGACACCAAATTTAAGAGGTCTATGTAAGAAGAAGCCTTGAATATAATCACAACCATATGATTTTAGAAGATCATATTCTTCTTTTGTTTCTACACCTTCTGCTACTGTTCTTAATCCAAGACCTTTTGCAAGAGTTATTATTGTTTTAATAATAGCTTGACTTTCTTTAGAATCTACTGCTTTACTAACAAAAGCTCTATCTATTTTCAAAATATCTAAAGGTAAACTTTGAAGATAAATTAGAGAAGAATAACCAGTACCAAAATCATCAAGAGAAACAGATACACCTAATCTTCTAACACTCTCTAAATCTAATAATGCTTGATCAAGATCTTTAACAATAGCATATTCAGTAATTTCCATTTCTAAGTGTTTAGGATTTATTCTTGCTTTATGTATTGCTGATTGAAGTTTTTCAATAAATCTTTCTTCTTGCATTTGTTTATAAGAAACATTAAAAGAAACCTTAAAGTCAGTCCATCCCATCTCTTCAAGAGTTTTTACGTGTTCACAAACTTTTTTAATAACCCAATCCCCTATTTTAACAATAAGGTTACTTTTTTCAGCAAATGGAATAAAAACACCAGGGCTTATAAAACCTTTGTCTTTATGAATCCAACGAATTAGTGCTTCAAAACTGTTATATTCTCTTTTATTTATATCAAATTTAGGTTGAAAATGTAATTCAAAATCATCATTGGCTAATGCTTCTTTGATTTCTTTTCCTAATATATCTTGTTCTTTCTTATCTTCCAAAATTTTTGGATTTATATAACTATACTGATTTTTACCTTTATTCTTAGCGTCATACATAGCCATATCAGCAAATTGAAATAATTGTACATCATTTTCAGCATGGTTAGGGAAATGAGAAATACCAATAGAAGCACTTGGGTAAATAAATTTTTCATCAATAATAATTTTATCTGAAATATTATTAATAATCTCTTCTGCTACTATTTTTGTTAATGTCATTAAATTTTCACCTTTTAATAATATAACAAAATCATCACCACCAAAACGACTAATTTCAACTTCTACAGCTTTATTATAAAGAGAAAGAGAAGACTTAACAATATATTTCATTTTATCAGAAATTTTCTTTAAAAATTCGTCACCTACTGAATGTCCATAAGCATCATTAATTTCTTTGAAATCATCTAAATCAATAAACATAATAGCAATTTCTTTTTGTGTGAATTTTGCATCTTCGAAACTTTCAGAAAGTGTTATTTGAAAATATTTTTTATTAGGCAAACCAGTTAAATGATCAAAATAAGCAATTTGATAAACTTTTTCTCTTTCATTAATTAAATTTTCAGTCATATCTGAAATTGTTTTTGATAATTCACCAATTTCATCTTTACTATCATAAGGATCAGTATTTTTATAATTTCCATCTTTAACTGCTGCTGATACTTTTTTTATTGTATTAATAGGCTTAATTATTTTTTTATTAATAGAGTAAAATATTAATAAAGAAATAAGTAAAGTAAATAAAAAGCATAATGCTGAAATACTAAATAAAAGAAACTTTTGTTTGTCTAAAATTAAAGATTTAGGATAAAGTAAAAGTAAATTAATATTATATTTTGTATTTACTAAATAAGCTATATATTTTTTATTATCAATAACAACATCTTTTGTTAAAAATTTCTCGTTGTAATTATCTTTATTAAATAAACTATTAAAATTAAAATCTTTATTAATAAAATCATTATTATAAGAGTCTAATAACATACCATTATTTAAGATATACATTGAATAATCAACATCAGTATTATTTGTATTTAAAATATTGAAAAAAGAAAATTCTTCCGTCATTATTAAAAAACCATCTTCTTTTAATTTATTAACATAAACAATTCTATCACCAGTTGAAAGTTCAGTATTAAATACAGCATTATTGTTTTGTTTTAATAAATAACTTTTAAGCATTTTTTGAAAAATATTAATATCTTCTAAACTATTATAAAAAATGTCTTCTGAGTAATCAAATATTATATTACCTTTTGAATCTAATAAAATATATTCTTTAACATTTCTATCTCTTATATAAATACTTTCAAATAAAGAAATAAGATCAATTTGGTTCTGAGCATAATTGCTATACCCTGAACCTTTAATAAATTTATTAACTTTGTCAATAGAAGATAAAAATTCTAAATCTTTAACTCTTTGTTCTTTATATGAGTTAATATTGGTTATATATTCACGAATATCATTTTTATTTACATCGTCAATTTGTTCTTGAATATCCTTACTAATATAATTAAAAATAAAAATTCCAGATAAAGTCATAAATAATGCCATTACTGGAATAATAATAGCTAAAACTTTAGTCTGTAATTTCATTTCTTTCTCCACTTTTTTCACTTATTCTGTAATAAAAATAATGTTTTTTATTTCTAATATATTTATCATCAACCTCATCTGTAAGCAACTTTAACCCCTCTATATCAGGATTTACATAACTATTATTTTTTAAATCTTCTGAAATATATTTGAAAGCTTCTTCATTTAATGGCTTATATAGATTATGTTCAAAGTTAAGAGCCGCCACCTTTGGATTCATAAGATAATTCAAAAATTTAGTAGCTACTTTTTTATTTCTACTATCTGAGTTGATTGCTAAATTATCACGCCATATTTTAGTATATTCAGGATAAATAAAATCTAAATTTGGATTAATTTTAACCATATCATTAAATTGAAAACCATACACAGGAGCTACCCAAACTTCACCAGTCATCAAAGGATCATCCAAAAATTCAGTATTATAACCAAATTCATTAATGAAATCTTTAAAATAATCTAATAATTGAGCCGCATGAAATAACTCTTCAATACTATAAAATCTTAAATCATTACCTGCTCCCATCAAAAAAATATCAAGAGCATCATCTGGATCTGCTATGATATCTATTTTTCCTTTTAAATTAGGTTTAGGATTAATAAATTGACTCCAACTTTTAGGTGGTGTAAAATCTTTATCTTTTCTATATGCAATACCTAATATTCCGTATGAAATAGCAATAGAATGAGCTTTAACAATACGATTGGAAGTAAAAGAAGTATCAAGATATTTATAGTTATCTAATTTGTCGAATTCAAGGGGAAGAAGAAATCCATTATTTATATAATCAACAATACCTGATTGCGTAGATAAAATAACATCAATGTTTTTACTAACATCATTCTTAAACAACGCATCTCTCATTAATTCAGAGTAATAAGGAATTATTTCTATTCTTACATTGTTTTCTTTTTCAAAATCTGAAATAACTTTTGGATGAAAAAAATTTTCCCAAGATAAAATTCTTAATATTTTTGTCTCTTGTGCATTCAAATGAAACGAGCATATTAATGTTATAATTGTTATTATAAATATATGTTTCATATATAATGGCTACTCCTAGATTATAAATTATTCCGTGTATGGTAACACAATAATAAAATAAAATCAAGAATTATTATTATGAAAATATTAGTTTTTCAAGTATTTTTTTATATTCAAAAGTTCTGGAAGTTAAATTTTGATCAGTTTTTTTATTTTTTTCAAAATACTCTTTAAAGTCTTCTTTTTCGAAAAAGACTAATTCTTTTCTATCTAAATATAAAAATCCAGAGCAAACTGTTCTATTCTCAATATTGGTTTTTTCTTTTATAATTAAACTAAAACTTTTATTATAAAAAAATAAGTAAATTAAATGATCAAGTAATTTTTCTTTAAAATTAATATCATTAGTATTAAAAAAAATTTCTCCAATATTAATATTTAAATCTTTATCGGATAAAGAATCTACAAAAATTTCCAAGATATTATTATTATGGAAATAATTTTGTATATGTTTTTTTTGATTTATAGCTCTTTGTTTAAAAAATTCGATATATTTTTCATTTTCTTCAAAATTAAATAATCTTAATAAAGTTTCAATATCATAGCTTACAATGTTATCAAAATATGGCTTAGATAATTGATTTATAAATATATTTAATATATTTTTTCCTTCAGTATTACCAAAAAAATCAATTTTTTCTAACTTTAAATAATTTATTTTTGAAATATATTTTAATAAAACATTTTTTATTTCATCTTCAATAAAAAAAGAAATAAACTGATCAAATGATTCGATATAACCTTGCTTTAAACAATACACAGTTAACTTAGAAGTATCATGATTAAAAGGTCTTAGTTGACTTTCATAATTAACTTCAAGAAAACTATTTATATTTTTGTAATCTTCAAAATCAAAATACATGTGAGTATTTAAAGGAATAGCACTGCAAAGAGAATTATTTTCATATTTGATATCATATAATGGATTATCCATATCATATATTAAATGCGGAATAATAAAATATGCTATAAATTCATTTACTTTTAATTCAACTTTATCAAATATATTATCAATAATTTCTCTATAAATAGTATTATATTGATTTTTATTAATAGAAGAAAAATTATTATTTATAAAACTATAAAAAAGATTTTTATTTTCTAAAATTCCAGTTTTAGTATTTTTAATATTTTGAAATGATATTTTTATTAAATTCTCTTTATTCATAGTGTAATACTTAAAAAGAGTTTTTCTTTCTTCTCTGTCTATTTTTTTATGATTATTAAAAACTTCCAATATATTTTTCCTCAATAGTACATTTTGATATAATAAACGATGAAATAAAAAAATCAATATATCAAAATTTGGTTTAAATTTTGAAGAATGTTATAATAGAATTATATACTTTTAAAAGGAGATATAATATGGAATTTAAAATATACAATAACTTATTTAACAATAGAGTATCTATACCAGAAAACTTAGTAAAAGAAATACACAAAACAGTATGTAATTCCATATTGTCTGATAAAGAAATATATACCAAAGAAGAAAAAAAGAAAATGATAAAAGCCAGAGAAATAAATTCATTTGAAAAAATGTTAAATAAAATGTGGATAATTTGTGCCTTTGAAAAAGACAAATTGTTAGGTTTCTGTGGAATTAAAAAAACTGGAAGCATGTACGAATATAAAATATTACAAGTATTACCTGAAGCAAGAGGTTTAGGTTTAGCTAAAACATTAACAAATATTAGAGATGAAGAAGCAAAGAAAATGAATTTAACAGAAGTGTGGTTAACTTCATTATGTTTCCCAAAAACAATAGAATTTCACTTCAAACGTGGATTTCAAATAGCAGGTAATCAACAAGGTCTTAATTTTAGTGTAAGAATGAAAAAAGAACTAAAAAAAGACTTGCCAATTGATTTTGAATTAGTTAAAATATATTCAAGTATAACTTGGATAGAAAACAACAATGATAAAATTAGACAATACGAAAATAAAAAATACGGAAACTAAAAAAAATAATGATTTATCAATATTTTTCTACGAACATAAAAATAAATTTTGTTTATCGAATGAAAATTTAAATAAAAAAGAAAAAATAATAAAATCATACAAGATTAAAGATAAAAAACCTTTTTATGTTGTAAGAGTAAATCAAAAATATTTTTATATAAAAAAAGAAGATTTGATTAGAATAAAAGAATATATTTATTCAAATTGCACTTTTGACGATATTTATATAAGCGATTGTATTGATCCAATTAGTATTAATATAAAAAATAATTTATTTACACTTAATAAAGGATTTACAGTAAAAAAAGATGAATTTAAAAATATAACAAAAATTAGTTCACTTGATGATTTTTTTATATTTGAATATTTAAAAAATCAAGAAAAACCACAAGAAAAAAATAATGAAATTATAAAAAAAATAGAAAGCGAAAATGATTTTTTAGAGAATAGATTATCTTTGAAAAAATATTTTTTGTATTTAGATTCATTTAATAAAGTTAATAATGCTGATTCACTTGATTTATTAAACAAACTTTTTTTAACATTTGAGGAATTTAGATATTCAGAAATTTATGATTATTATGATTATTATGATTTTGATCATAGCTATGATGAACAAGAAGAATATAAAGTTCCTTCATTAAAAGAAGATTTTTTTATAGAATTGACAACTCCACTTAACAATCATAAAAGATACTTAAATTTAAAAAATATAGATTCAATAAATATTATAGAAAATAATTACAAAATAAAAGTTGATGATCCTTTTGATAAAAAATATAAATTTATAATAAGTATATTTAAAGTGCAAATAATTATTGAAAATAAAGAGTTTGGATTTTTTTGCTTTAAAAATGATTATTTAAAAAATAATATATTAAAATTTAATAAAAATAATATGATAAAAGGTCTTTGATATAAAACTTGCAAATTATCATTAAATTAGTTAAAATAGCTTAAAATTAATTAGGTAGAAAAAGTATATGTTAAAAATATATCCAAACAATATAAATGAATTAAAAAAACAAAAAAAACGAACATATTTGCGTGATATGGTTAATTTTGATAATTCTGAAATTTATGTTTTATTTGATTCTTCAAATATGATTAATTTATCAAATAAAATATCTGATAAATTAAATAAAAGTACAAAATATTTTAAAATATTAGATAAAACACCTTTTTATATTTTAAAAATAGAGAGTGATATTTATTTAATAAAAAGAAATAAAATTAAAGAAGTAAAAAAATATATTTATAAAAACAAAATAAATAAAAATATATTATTAAGTAATATAATAGATCCTAATATAACAAAAAACACATATCAAATGTTAGAAAAAGGACTACAAATAGAGCAATTAGAGTTGATTGATGTAAAAGATATAAATTCAATTGAAGAATTCAAAATACTAACATTAAAAAATAAAGAAGAATCAAAAATAGTTAAAAAAAATGATAAAAATAAAGCTATACATTTAAAAAATGAAAGTTCTTTTTTAAAAATAAAAGAAGATTTAGAGTTTTTTGTAAATAATTTTAATTATTTAAATTTTAATAATGATATTAAATATTTATTGCCTTCATTATTTTCAATTACAAAAGATGATAAAATAAATTATTTTTATGCTGAATATTCTAAACTAAATGTTGTGGGTGATTATATAGAAATAAAAAGAGAAGAAAAACAAGAATATATAAATAGAAATATTATAACAAAAATAGAATTAAAAAATGAAGAAAAAGATTTGGAAATTTCAGATCCACTTGGAAAAGATTTTTTTTATAAAATTTATATAGTAGAAATTAAAATTTATGTTGATACAAAAAAAGATCCTGAAATATTTTATTGCTTCGAAGAAGATTTGAAAAAGAATGAGTTATTTAAAGTCAATAAAAATAAGTTTTTAAAGGAAATATAGCCTAAAATCAACCACCCCATAAAAGATGAAAAATTTAAATTCAGAAAAAAAATCTTTAGAAAGATATTTAATATATATTTAATATATATTTATAATATATTTAGGGGTTAAAATTTTATAATATAATCAATAAGTTACAACACTTTTGGTGGTTGATTTAAGGCAAAAAGTGGGTGATTTAAGGCAAAAAGTGGGTGATTTAAGGCAAAAGGTGGGTGATTTAAGGCAAAAGGTGGGTGATTTAAGGTTAAAAATAAGATAAAAAATAAAAACAAGGGTGGGTGATTTAAGGCAAAAAAAATAAGATAAAAATCTTCTTGTATTTTTTTTAAAATGGAATATTATTTGATAACAGTCGGAGGATTCCAAAAACATGAATCAAGAAATTATAGTAAAAAAAGGATTTTCAAATAAAGAGTTGCCAAATAATGTTGCAATGATGCCACCTATTACAATGAAATGTCCAATATTTACTCCTGTAAATAAAAGTTTATTAAAGAAAAACGATGAAAATGAATTTATTACTCGAAAAATAATCTTAGAAAATTTTTATTCTTACAACATACAAATAACAGGTCCTTATTTAAATATGAGTCAAGATTTTAAAATATGGGCATGGTTGCTAAAATTAAGAGATCAAAAAAAGAGTAATAATATAGAAATATCTGCATTAGATTTTGCAGAAATATTAGGATATAAAAAACGTTCTGTAAATAAAAATGTTAAGCTTGCTATTGATAATTCATTAAGTCGTTTAATGAGACAACATATTCAATGGACTAAAAATGGTGAAACAAAATCATATAGAGCCAATTTATTAAATTATGCAGAATTAGATATTGAAGGTAGCGATAATACAATTAAAGTTGAATTTAATTCAAAACTTTATACACTATACAGTGATGAATTTATTTATTATATGGATCTTGCTTTTTATGATGATATAAAAGGTGAAGTAGCAAAAGCTTTGTGGTCTTTTTATGAATCTAATCAAGGTTTTAAATTATTTAATAAATCGAATTTGAAAAAAAGATTAATGTTGAATTCTGCTGAAAAAGAACAAAACCGTCAAATTAAAGAAGCTCATAATAACTTAATAGATTCAGGTTATTTGACAGCCGTTACAATAAAAGGCAATGGTGACAAAACTACTTACGAAATTAAAAGGAATAAAGACTTTAAAAACAGATCATTAGACTTAGAATTTGAAAAAGAAGTATTTAATTAAAAATCCAATAAAAATAAAACCAGAAATATTATCAGTAATATAAAGAAATCTTTCTTTTTAAGTTTAATTTTTTTTGCGTTAATGGCATCAAAAAAAACTGCTGACAATGTTAAGGATAATGTTCTAAAAATAGATGTATGTTCAGAAGGCAAATGGTTTACTATTATTATATTTAAATAAGAATACAAAATGTAAACAAAACTAAAAACAAAAAACATTTTAATATGACGTTGCTCTACTTTTTCAAATTCACTATTTTTATTTGCAAAAAATAACCATAAAAAGCTGTTAAAAAACATAGTACAAAAATAAACAGCTTCTGTATTATAAGTTTGCATTAATTTATTTAAGAGTACAAAAGCAAAAACACTACTTAATATAGAAACAATCATTAAATCAATTCTATTTACATGTTTGTTTTTTATTTTTTCATAAAATAATCCAAAACACAAAAGAAATAAAATACCAGAAAAAGCTAATAGTTCCCAAATAGATTTGTATTCTACATTGATAGCATTATCAAAAGCAAAGAGATAAACAGACAATACAGATACAATTGGTACAATAGCAATAAAAATAAAATTACCAAATTGAACATAGACTAAGTTTTTTTCATTACTTTTTATAAAAAGTCTCATAATATAGTGATTAAAGAAATTTAAAATTAACATAATATAAAAAAGAGGATTAGAAAAAAATATAAACTTTTCAATTAAAAACTTTTTCGTTTCATAATCAATAAAATATTGAAATATAAATAATAAACTAACACTTGCTGTCATAGATAATGTTAATAAATTTCTAATCTGAAAGTTTTTATTTGAATAATTACTTGTGAACATCATACTAAATGACATTACACATGATAGAAAAAAACCAAAAAACATTAAATTAAATTCCTTTTTTATAATTTTTAGATATATAATTTATATTATATTATATTATAAGTTTTATAATATAAAAATTTTATTTTCTTTATTATAAAGTTTCTTATCAACTGAAAGTTTATCTAATAATTTATATAAAAGAGCTTCTTCTTCATTTGTAAAATGAGCTTTTTCATGAACTCTAAGTATTACTTTATTTACTTTTAATTTACCAATAAGCTTGTGTTCTTGATATATTTTACCATTATCACTATATTGTTGTCTATCATGATTTTTAAAAAATGGTCTTGTTTCCATTAAAGAAAAATCTAAAACAATTTCTGGAAAAATATACAATATAGTTGATATAGTATCATTATCTATCTTATCAGAAATATTGTAATCAATCATTGGTTCATCAATTAATTTTACTTGATGTAATAACTTTCCAAATCCTCTATTGGAAATAGAATAACAATTATAATCTTCATCTACATTAAATTCTTCTTGAATTTGTTTAATTAACAATCTATTATAAGTTTTTAAATTCCTAGATATTTTTTTATTTATATTTTCATTAAATTTATTCCAAAAAGAATTAGTAACTTCAACAAATTCTAATTCTTTATTGATATCTTCAATTCTATTTATTCTTGTTGAGTTATCAATTTTATTAATCTCCCAAAAACCTTCATTTTCTGGATTAATATTAAGATCGTTTTCTATGTTTGATTTTAGCTCATTTATGTTTTTTTGTAATTTATGTATTTTATTGAAAAAATATTTTGGTAATATACGAACATTTAAATCAGAAATAATACTACCAAATTCATGAAACTCTTTATAACCATTTCCTTTATATAAAGAATAATAATAAACTATACTTTCATTAATATCAATTAATTTATAAATAGTATCAATTAAAAATCTAGTATCATGTTTTTCAAATTTTATATTGCAAATGTTTTCAACATTATTTTCACTCATTATTATACTATTTAAAAATTCAGTGTCCAATTTTTTTTCTAATAATAGATTTTTGCAAAAATTAATTAATCTTGCATTAATATCTTCAATATTATCAATTTTATTTAAACAATGTACTTTAATATGTACAATTTCTTTAACAATAGAGTGTTCTATATCCATTTAAAATAACCTTTAAAATTTTCACTATTATATTATTTTAAATAAAAAAAGTCAATAAAAAAAGGTTATAAAAATATAACCTTTTTTTTGTTATTAATTATCTACTACTTCTTGTTTTATAAGATTGATAAAAGATATCTTTTTTAAGAGATTCCGAAGATTTTGTTTCTGAATCCAATAATGTTTGATTTAACTGTTCTGTTTCTGTAGATAACCTTACATCATTAACACAACTTGAACCGACTAATGATAATGAATCAGATAATATTTCTTTTGCTCTTAATATATTACCATTTGATATTTCTCTTGAAGCTTCTTCTTTTCTTTTTGCAACAGTAAGTAATACTTCTTGAACTTTCATTTCTTCATTATCTTCAAGTTCATTCCACTCTTTATCTTTTATAACTTGAATATCAAGGTTTATTGTTTCCTTAACATCTTTTGATTTTCTATTTTTGTAATTAATTTCTATGTTACCTAATGATTTATCTTTTATTAATAAATTGTCAGTTGAAATTTTAAATAATAAATACATTTTAGAATCTTTATATAAAACAGGTAAAAGGTAATTATCACCAGATACTTTTAAATTATTATAATTTTCTACTACTTTGAATTTATTTTCTAAATTTAATTTACATTTAATATCAAAAGCTGCAATATTATTTATGCCATCAAATTCTTCATTAAACATTTTTGCAAATTCTTCTTCTTTTTCAATATAATAAAAATTACCACCTCCACTATTCGCCATATCTTGAAGCAAATTTTCATTAAAGTCAGAACCCACACCAAATGTTGTTGTGCTAACACCTTTATCATAAACATTCATAACATCAGTGGCTATAACATCTGGATTTCTTTCTCCATTATTAGTTTGCCCATCTGTTAATACTACTACTCTATTTAAAAATTCTTTTGATTTATTTTTAGCTACTTGTTTGCAACCTTCAAGCCAACCACCATGTAAATTTGTTGCACCAGCAATAGTTAATTGATTTATTTTTAATATAACTTCATTTTTATTATCTTTAGTTAATTGTAAACTTTCTAAAACAACATTTACATATGAATCAAAAGCTACTACTGAAACATAGTCACCTTCGCTCATGGAGTTAACTGCATTAATTGCTGCTTTTTTAACTAAATCAAGTTTTGATTCAAAGTTAGGTTGTTGTTGTTGAAGAAAAATATTATTTAAATTATTATTCATATTATTTGGAAAATTATTATTAAATGAAGTATTTTCATAACTAATAGGACTTCCCATTGAACCTGATACATCAATAACTAAACTAATATTTAATGGTTGTCTTTTAGCCTTAATCTTTCTCTTTTTAACAAATCCTTCTAATTCAACTAACATTAAGTGTTCTTTTTTATTTTTATTTAATTTTTCTTTTTCAAATATAATATTGTGCTTAATCATTTTTTTCTTCCTTTTTTTGTTTTAATATTTTTTTAGCTTTTTCTATTGAGCTATCAATTTCTTCAATATCTGCATTTGTTTTTATTTTTAAAAAAATACTCTTGTTTTTATCTAATGGATATTCTTCATAACTATCCACTTCAAATTTTTCTTTTATTAAATTTGAAGTACTACTATATAAACTTGATTTACTAAGAGTATTTGCAGAAATACTTCTGGTAAATGAAGAATCAACTTCATTACGAGATTCAATTCCAGATAATAATGAATTTAAATCATCTTCACTATTTTTATTGTTAACATTAGCATTAACATCCTGATAAGAAGAACTAGAAAAACTTGCTAAAAGTTTATCGCTCATACCTTTACTTTGTAATTTTCTAACTTCTACTAATTGATTTAAATGCTCTTTTGTATAAAAAGTTTCTCGACCTTCCTTAATACCAGAATCTATAATTCCTTTTGTAATATAATCTCTAACCCTTCTGATTGTTAATTCATTAGAAATTCTCTGATCTTTATATTTTTGTTCTTTTTCTAATAAATTATTTGCATTTTTTACTAATTCTTCTAATTTCATTTTCATAAAAATAATTCCTATAATTATTGTAATTATCTATTTATATTGTAATCTTACAATAAAAATTGTTATTGTCAATATAAATTGTAAATATTTATTAAAAAAATAAAAAAACCTGCAAAAGCAGGTTTTAATATTAATAAAATTTTAATTAACAATGATAATCAACAACAGTTAACCAATGTTCATCATCAATACTTTCAAATATTTCATAATAAGTTTCATCCCATTTTGCATCTTCTGTTGAAGAAGTACCAAACCAGCCTAATTGACCTTGCTGATACCAATGTTTATCTTTTAATATTGCAAAAGTTCCAAATTGATTATAAAGCATTTTTTTATAAAAAGCATCTTTATCACCTTTACAATAAAAGCTAATAGAATTATCAAAAAACAAGCCCACTTCTTTATCTAATGCACTAATAGTATCATTGTCATAGTTTTCTTGACTTTCAAAAATTTTTCTAACACCTTCACGATTAAATTCACCATGTTCCTTTTCATATTCAGTAATACAATCTTGCCAGCTTTTAGTAGGAAACTTAGTTAGATCAGGATAATGTTTAAGTAGAATATCCCAACATTTTTCTGTTTCTTGTTTTGCATTTTCAATCATAGATTCTACATCAATATTTTTCTTTTGAATAATATCTACACCTGTAATTTCTCTATCTTGATTAGTCCAACTTTTTTCCCCGTTTTCTGCTTCATCTTCATTTTTAGCTTGAAAATGTCCAGAAAATCTTCCACCTATTTGATACCAATCCCATTTTGAATTAGGATTGTCATAATAACCAACTTTGTCACCTTTAAAGTTTTCTTCATCAAAACCATGCCAATCCCTTACGAATTTTTCAAAATCACCATAAAATTCTTCAAAAGTAACTTTACATTTTTCATAACCTTCTGGAATATATTTAACTTTTGCACGATAGCCTTTTCCGTCATTCCAGTCTTTTTTAGTGTGTTCTACTTCTGAGTTGTGAAAGTCATTAATTTTAATTAGTTCTTCATCGGTAGGTTCTCTATAAAACATATCTGTATTATAAGCACAATATAAAGAATTATCAGATATTTTTCTAATTGCGTTTCTGGTAGATGTTTTATACTCTTCCATTAATTCGTCTGTTTTATCTAACCAATGAACATATTCATTAATTATTCCAGTAGCTCCATATTCTTGATAAGGCAACATTAACTCTTCTATCATTTGTTCTGTTGGTTTTTCTTCTGTTACGACTAATACTGATGCGTGTGACATATTATTCTCCTAAATTAATTTTAAAAATATTTTTTGCTTTAGTAATACAAGGTAAAAATTCATTTTCAGAAATAGAAGCTAGTGGTTCTTCAAAATAAAAGAAATCATTACTATCTTTAAATTTTAATCTACATAATCCACAAAAGCCTTCTTTACAACCGTATTCTATATTTTTTGTTTGCTCTAAAATATTTGTTAATACTGTTTTATTATTGTTAAGAATAGTTATTTCCAATCTATTTTTTCCTCTTTAAAAACTTGGTGCAATTATAACATAGTAGAAAACAAAAGTCATTAAAAAAAGCATAAAATAGTTGATTTTTTTTTGCTATTTAATACAATCTTATTAACAAAGAAGGAATAAGCCATGAAGAATAAAAAGTTAATAAATAATATATATGAAAATTGGAACAACTTATCTACTATGAATATAGAAGATGAAGTAAATATATTTTCTTTTGAAAAAGTATTAAAACACAAAGAAGCAAATGAAAAACAAGTGTATATAAAAGAAATAGATCTGAACTATAAAGCTATATTAATATATAATAAACCAAATGAAGAGTACGTAATATCTATAAAAAATAATAAGGGATTAATTTATTTGTTTTCAAACAAAGAAGAAGGTTTCTCAATATTAAAAGACGAAGAAGAAATTCAAAAAAATATACTTTTTAAACCTTATTATGAAAATACAAATGTAGTAATGGATACAGAAGATAAATGGCTTATTAATGAAGTATATTTAAAAGAAGTAGATTTAATAAAATTTAAAGAAAAAGAATTTGCTCTTAATAAAGTTAATAAAGAAATCAAAGATCAAAATGAACAGCTTGATTTAACATTTGAAAAAGAACAAGATGTAGAGCTTAAAAGAAATTATAAATTTAATGAAAAAATAGAATTATTAACAGGAATATGTATTGATAATGGTAATCATAAAAGTTATGCACTAAGCAATAAGTTATTTATGAATATTAATTTTAACGAAGAACATACTGCATTTGAAAAAGTATTACTGTTATCTATATTAAAGACTCAGAATTTCAAAGAAATAGAATCAGATGTGTTTACTGTATTAGATTTATTTTTTGATATAGAAAAGGAACAAAAAAACTTAACATTAATGGTTATTGGTGAAGACAAATTCCTAAAAGAAAATGAATTAGTAACAGAAATAAGAAAAAAAGATAAAAATTTATTAGATCAAATAAAAAATAATAAAAATAAATATGCAAATATTTATATAGAAGAAAAAGAAAATGAATTTGATATTATAGCTTTTGATTATAATAAAAATGAATATAGAGTTACAAATGATATTAATGTTATAAACTCTATATTTTTTATTGAAATGACAGAGGAAATGCTGAATTTATTACCCCAAGGAAAAATATTTGTTAACCAAAAATCTTTATTAGACAATAAACTATATTTTAGTAAGGTAAAAGTTGAAGATAAAAACTTAGCAAATAAATATTTGGGTTTTAATAATGAACAATTAAAAGTTGATAGTAAAGAATTACTATTAAAAAATAAAACAGTGAAGATTTTAAATCATATAAATATAGAATCAGAAAATAATAGTGTATTGAAAAAACATAATGTTATTTTAGATAATTTAGAAGATTTTATTAATGGATATTTAAAAAATCCAGATTTATATTATACAGAAAATGTTGAAAATAAAACCCAAGAAGTTCAAAAGGAATTTTTAGAAATGATTTTTATTTTACAAGAATATTATATCAAAGATATTTCTAATTTAAGTAGAGAAGAAGATTCTTGGAGTAAAAAAAGGAAATTAAAGAAACTAAAGAGTGATATTAATTCAATAACAAAAAAATTCACAAGATAATTAAATTGAAAAATAAAAAAAACTCTACTTGAAGTAGAGTTTTTTTTTATTTATTAAATATTTATTCATTATTTTTTCTTTAACATAAATAAAGCTTTTTTATCTTTTCTTAAAACTTCGATAACAATTAAATTATCTGATTTTTCAATAAATTCTTTAAGTTCATCAAAATCATTAACTTCATTGTTATTAATCTTTTTAATAAGATCATTCTTTCTTAAACCTACTGCATAAGGATATGATTTTTTATTAATATTTTTAACAATAATATTTCCTTCTGAAAATCCTAATTCAAGACCTTCAAATGCTGGATTAATAATTTCTTCTTCTTTTTCTTTTGAATGAGCTTTACCAAGAGTAACTTTAACGTCAATTTCTTCTGAATTTCTTAACAATCTAACGTCAACTTCTGAACCTGCTCTTAGAGAGCCGATTCTTGCTCTTAATTCATCAAAAGAACGAATTTTTTTACCGTTAATATGTGTAATTACATCACCAGCCACAATTTCAGCTTTATCAGCAGCAGATTTATCAACAACTTGTGTTATAAAAGCTCCACGATTAATGTCTAAATTTAAAGCTTCAACAAGTTCTTGTGTAATATTACCACCCATAATACCTAATAATCCACGTTCGATTTCACCATGTTCTATGATTTGCTCAACTAAATTATTTACCATGTTTGAAGGTATAGCGAATCCAATACCGATACTACCACCATTAGTACCAGCAATAGCAGTGTTTATACCAATTAATTCACCTTTCCAGTTAATTAAAGCACCACCAGAATTACCACGATTAATAGCAGCATCAGTTTGAATAAAGTCCTCAAAACCGTCAATTCCCAAGCCAAGTCCAGAACGACTTAATGCACTAATAACACCTGTTGTAACAGATTGAGAAAAACCAAGTGGATTACCAATAGCAACAACAAATTCACCGACCTCTAAATCATCAGAATTACCAAGATTAATTGCTTTCAAACCTTCTACTTGAATTTGTAAAACAGCAATATCGCTTCGACTATCAGTACCTATTTTTTTTGCTTCATATTTTTCACCATTATCTAATGTTACAAATATTTTTTCTGCATTATCAATTACATGGTTGTTAGTGACAATATAACCATCATCACCATCAATAACGACACCAGAGCCAATGCCTTTAAATGGTTTTTCAATAATTTGTTCTTCTGGTAATGGCATATTTTCTTTTAAGAAAGGTTTTATGAATTCAGGAACTTCTTGTTTATATTTTCTTGTTCCTTCAACTGAAACACTCACTACACTTGGTAGTACTTGTTTAAGCATAGGAGATATAGAAGGTTTTTCTTGTTGTGTATTACTTAGAAGTAATGTATTTGCATAAGTTGTATTAGTTATAGATAAAAATCCTAGTGTTGAAATTAATATAAGCTTTTTTAGCATATTTTCTCCATTTTTTATAATCGTTTTTTGCTATTATACAAAAAAAATAGAATAAATCAATAAATATATATATTTCGATGTTATTTCATGCTATAATATAAATTATCAATATGGAGATATATTATGTCACAAACAAAAGAAGAATATCTAAAAATAATAAAAAATTTAAAAACTTGGGAATATGAATATCATTGCTTAGATAATCCAAGTGTACCAGATTCTGTATATGATCATAATATGATAAAGTTAAAAGAAATAGAAAAAGAAAATCCTGAATGGGTAAATCCTGATTCGCCAACACAAAAAATAGGTGGTGTTATTTCTGGTGACTTTCAACAGGTTAAACATGAAATTCCTATGCTATCATTAGGAAATGCAAATAATGAAGAAGAAAGAGTTAAACACTTAGAAGAAGTAGCAGAGAAAGAAATAGAAACAGAAGGTTATACAGCAGAAGTAAAACTTGATGGTCTTGCTATATCAATTTTATATGAAAATGGCAAGCTTGTTAGAGCAGCCACAAGAGGTGATGGTGAAATTGGTGAAGATGTAACGGAAAATATAAAAACCATAAAAAATGTACCATTACAATTATCTGGTAATTATCCAGAAAGGATAGAAATTCGTGGTGAAGTTGTTATGCCAATTAAGGGATTTGAAAAATTAAATAAAAAATTAGAAACAGAAGGTGGAAAACTTTATGCTAACCCAAGAAATGCCGCAGCAGGTTCATTAAGAAATAAAGATTCAAATATAACAGCAAAAAGACCACTTGCATTTTATGCTTATTCATTAGGTGTATATGAGGGATTAGATAAACCTTCTACACATTTTGGTTGTTTAGAAAAAGTAAAAGAATTAGGTTTAATGGTTCCAAAAGAAGCAACCTTAATAAAAAATGATCAAGAAGTTTTAGAATATTATAATAATATATTAGAAAATAGAGATAAATTAGATTATGAAATAGATGGTGTTGTAATAAAAGTTAATTCACTTGAAGCTCAAAAAGAAATAGGTTTTGTTTCTAAATATCCTAAATGGGCAAAAGCTTATAAATTTCCATCACAAGAAGCACCTACAAAAGTACTTGATGTTGTATTTCAAACAGGTAGAACAGGAGCAGTAACGCCAGTAGCAGAATTAGAACCTGTACATATCGGTGGTGTTACTGTAAGTAGAGCAACTTTGCATAATATAGATGAATTAGAAAGATTAGATATAAAAATAGGTGATACAGTTATAGTAAAAAGGGCAGCCGATGTAATTCCTAAAGTTGTAGGAATAGTAGAAGCAGAAAGAGAAGGTGTAGAATTAAAAAGTGTAACTTTTCCTACCTCTTGCCCTGTATGTAATTCACCTATTGAAAGAGAAAAAACAATAAGTCGTTGTACAGGAAATCTTGTATGTAGTGCTCAATTAAAAGAAAGTATTCATCATTTTGTATCAAGAAATGCTTTAAATGTTGATAACTGTGGTGATAAATTAGTGGAAACATTAGTTGAAAATAATATGATTAAGAGTGTTGTTGATTTATATAATATAAAAAAAGAAGAATTATTAACTCTTGATAGAATGGCAGATAGATCTGCTCAAAAAGTGATAGATTCTTTGGAAAAATCTAAAAAAACAACATTAAATAAATTTATATATGGATTGGGAATTAGAGAGGTTGGTGAATCAACAGCAAAGAACTTAGCCAAACATTTTTCAAGTTTAGAAAATATAGAAAAAGCAACAGTAGAAGAATTACAAGAAGTTGAAGATGTAGGTGAAATAATAGCAGAACATATATATAAATATTTTCAAAATGAACAAAATAAAAAATTAGTAGAAGACCTTAAAAACTTGGGATTAGAGTGGGAAGACTTTGTTGTTAATTTAGATAATCAACCATTAAAAGGAAAAAAGGTTGTATTAACTGGAACTTTGAGTACTATGAAAAGAAGTGAAGGTAAAGAAAAACTTGAGGAACTTGGTGCAAAAGTATCAGGTTCTGTTTCAGCCGCTACTGATTTTGTTATAGCAGGTGAAAATGCAGGAAGTAAATTAGCAAAAGCAAATAAACTTGGTAAAAAAGTTTACGATGAAAAAGGTTTTGTTGAGCTATTAGCTTCATTTGAAAAAAAAAATGAAATAACAAGTTTTTTGGAAGAAAAAATAGAAACAACTCAAAAAGGTCAAATGGAGTTGAATTTAGAAGAAAATAATGACATAAAAAGTCCTAAAAAGGGAAATAAAATTAAAAGGTAGTACTGTCAAATGACAAGTTTAAAAAAAGAAATAAATTTATTTTTAAAGAATAAAAATAAAATAATGAAATTTACAGATAAACGCACTCTTAAGACAAAAGAGTGCGAAATGTATACTAAAAATTATACTATTAAACAAAATATATTAAGGTTTGTTACCCCTTTTTCACTATCAACTAATTATAAAAAAGAAGGCATAAATGTAATAGAACCTAAATCAAAAAGTAGAGATTTAGTTATTTATGTTAATGGCATTTGTTCAACAGTGGATATGGCAACATATCAAAAAAAATGGTTTGAAAAAATATTAAATAAACCAGTCACTTTATGTTATAATTATTCAGATGGATTTATACTTGATATAATAGAGTGTATGCAAGACAGAACTTATAGAGAAAAAACAATGAGTCAATCAGTTCATAATCTACGAGATTATATATTGAAAAATATAGAAAGTTATGAAAATGTAGAGGTTATAGGTTATTCACAAGGTTGTTTGATAACAGGTAGAGCACTTGAAGAAGTATCAATTCTAATAGAAGATAAAGATTTATTAAATAAAATATCATATACGACCTTTGCTAATCCCTCAAATCAGTTACTATTACCCAAACAAATAACAGTCGAGCATTTTATAAATAAAGACGATATTATAGCAAATATAGGAATAATAGAGCATAGAAAGGATATTATTGGAAAAAAATATTATCAAGATAAAAGTGGACATTTATTAATAGCTGATTATCTTATTCCTTTATCTTTAAATTATTTTGATAATGAAAGTATATTTTATAAGAAATATTTAAATAAAGAAAAAGTAAACGAAATAAAAAAAGATCTTAGTGAAATATATTTTAATTTGAGAAATTAAAATTGTAAAATTGATAAAAGTTTCTTTTCACCTTTTATAATATTAATGTCAACTTCCATGCCTTCTATAAATTTATCATCTTGTTCTATGATAATAATATCTACTTTAAATCCATTTTTATTTTTAAAATGAAAATAATCTGATATTTGTTCGCTTGAATATTTTTTATTTGATATTTTATAGATATAGCCTTTATAAAATTTTTTTTGATTTTTTAAATTAAAATAAACAAGTGATTTTTCTTTAATATCATATATTTTATCAGGTGGAAGAAATGTTTCTAAATAAAAATATTCTAATTTATTGTTAAATTTTAATATATTTTGATTTATATCTAATTTTTCATTAGGTTTAACTAATAATGTTTCAACTACACCAGTACTCTGACTATAAATATATCTCTTAGTATTAATACTTTCAAGTGCTTCTAATTCATGAGAATTATTATCTTTTAAATATTCTATTTTAAATTCTCTTTCTTGTAAACTTTTATCTAAAATATTAATAATACCAATAGCTTCATTCTCTTTTACAAAATCGCCCTCTTCGATAAAAATTTCCTCAACGATTCCATTATATTCAGAAAAAACAAAACTTTTATCAACATAATCTTTTAATATGCCTGTAGTTTTTATTTTATCTACTATGACTATATTACTGATAAAAAAATACATAATAAATATTAAAATAAAAAAATAAATACTAATAAAATAAAATTTAATTGGTGTTTTAAAAAAATTATCTGTTTTCATCTTTAATATCATCCAAATCAACAACTTTATCAGCAATATTATTGTTATCTTCTCTATGTGAGATAGCTATTTTTGTCATATTGTCATTTTTTATATTATTAAATATTTTTTCCTCTAATCCTTTATCAAGTGCATTTGTTGCTTCATCTAAAAGTAATATTTTAGGTTCTTTATAAAAAGCCCTACTTAATAAAAGTCTTTGAATCTGTCCACCAGAAAAATTATTTCCTATTTCACCTAATATTGTTTGATATCCCATTTTCATATTTTCTATTTCATTATGTATTTCAGCTTTTTTTGAAGCATTATATAATTTTTCATATTCAATAACTTCCTGAAATAAGTTGATATTATCAAAAACACTTCCATTATATATTTGCTCTTCATTTTGTAATACAATACCTATTTGTTCTCTATATTTCTCTAATCCAACATCTTTGATATTCATACCATCAATTAAAACTTCTCCTTTTTCTATTGGCAATAGCCCTGCTATTATTTTAATCAAAGTTGATTTACCAGAACCAGAATTTCCTTTTATAATAACATACTCACCTGCCTCTATTGTTAGATTTAAATTTTCAAAGATGTAATTCGTACTTCCTTCATATTTGAAAAATACATTTTTTAATTCTATTTTTCCTTTTAATTTTTGTTCAAATATAGCATTAGATATATTACCATTTCTACCTTCTTCTTCAATAGAATCTTTTATTTCATTAATTTTATCAAAATGTATATTTAAAAGTCTAAAATTAAATAAATTAGTAATTAAATTAGATAACTGATTAGTAAATATTATTTGATAAGAAATAAAAGCAAATAAAGCCCCAATAGTTATTTCATTATTAATAATATATGCAGTTCCTATCCATATAGTAACTATTTTTTGAAGGTTAATAAAAAAGTCTTCAATTGAGTCTATCGTAATATTTAAGCTTTTTAATGCGGTGTTATTTTTTATATATTTTATATATAATCCATACCATTTTTTAAAAACAAAATCTTCTTGATTATGTCCACGAGTTGTTTCAATTGTTTTTAAGCTTTCAATTAAAAAGTTATCTTCTTCAATCTGAGAATTAATTAGATTTGTTGTTCTATATTTTATTTTTTGGATATATAAAAATTTTATTAATAAAATAATTAATAAAAACAAAGAAGCAATTAAAAACATAATAGGACTTAAATATAACATAACAGAAGCAGTTATAATAATAGTAAAAGAATCAATAGAACTTTCAATAACTCCTTTTGAAATTGTTTTTTTTATTTCTTCTAAAGATTCGAATTTAGATAAAATGTCAGCAACCCCTCTTTTTTTATAAAAACTTAATGGGAGTTTTAAAAGCTTATTTAAAATATTGTATTTTAAGTTAATTTCTATATTTGCCGTTAAATATAGTAACATATTTTTTTTAAACCACTCTGATAATGATTTGAATAATACTATAAACAAAAACCCAATACCGATTGGTAAAAGAAGATCTTTATTATTTTCTATAACAATATTATCAATCACCACCTTATTAAAAATTGGTAATGATATAATAAAAACTTCTAAACAAATTGATATTAAAAGTATATTAAATATATCCATCCAAGAATTATTAATATTATTAATGACATTTATTAGAGAGTTCTTATCTTTATTATTGGAATTCTTTTGGAAATCTTCATTGGGTGATAGTTCACAAATAATAAAAGAAAAGTTTTCTATAAATTCTGACATATTATACGTCATTTTACCATTTGCAGGATCATATATAGTAACTTTTGTGTCAGTTATTTTGGAAATAACTACAAAATGATTATCATTCCAATGAGCTATACAAGGAGTATTAATATCTTTTATATCTTCTTCTTCTATTTCATAAGGTAATGCAATTAAATCTTCATTTTTGGATATTTTAATAAGATCATTTAGAGAAGAACCTGAAATACTTGAAGTATATTTATTTTTTAAATCTTGTAATGAATATTTTTTACCATAGTAATTTAAAATCATAGTAACACAAGCAATACCACAATCAGCCATCTCTGATTGATATATTTCTTTTATTTTTTTGTTACCAAAAATATTAAATTCCATAAAAATCATTTACCTTTTTAAAAATATAATCAAATAAAGTAATTTTATTTTGTAATAATAAAACTTTAACACCAATACCTTCCTTAACATATTCAGGAGTATTTAATATTCTAATATTTACTTTATAAGCTAATTGATTAAGTTTGCCATTAGTTTTTTTAAATACAATATTATTATTGAAAATTTCTTTATACTTTTTATCAATAATGCCTTGATATTTTATTGATTTGTTAGGTAATTGATAAAATTCTATAAGTACTTCATTACCTTCATATATATTGCTAAAATTTTCAGGAGAGACATAAGCTTCAATATAAAATAAATTTTCTTTTGTATTATTGTTATAATTAAACAATATTTGATTGTATTCTATAATATCATTTTTTTTGATAAAGACATCATTAACTACGCTTGTTTGTTCTTTAAAATATAGAGATTTTTTATTAGTTATTTTTTTTAGTTTGCTAATTTTATTTTTGTAATCCTCTATTTTTTTATTATCATTCGTTTTTTTTAAAAGTGTTTCATAATAAATAATAAGATTTTCTCTATCAACATTATTATCACTTTCAACGAATATATCTGCTATTTTTTGGTTTGTTTCTATTTTTTGATTATAAGTAATATATAATTCTGTAATTCTGCCTTTAACATTAGAGTAAAAATTAGTGTTTGATATATAGTTATTAACTTGTCCATAGAAAATTATTTTTTTAGGAATTTCTATATTAAAAGAAAAAGCAATTATAAAGAAAATAATTGAAAAGAAATATAATATTAAAACATATGGTTTAAATTTATTAGTTTTTATAACGTATTTTTCTTTCATAACTGCCTCAATATAATTATTATAATTTATATTTTAAAAAAAAATTGTCAAATAAAAAAAAATCTGTTAAGTTTTTTAAAATAACTTAAAAATAGCAATTTTATATAGATGAATAAATATGGATTATAAAAAAGAAAGCTTTACATTTAAAATAATTGAGTATTATGATGAAAAATTAAATCTTAAATATAAGAAATATATTAAGGTTTTAGTTTTTTATAAAAATGATTGTATTTTGATTTTTAATTTCCCTCCATTTAAATATGAAGATGATAATAATAATATTGAAGGAGTTTATTTATCTATAAAAGCAAAAATAGGTAATATAATTAAACATAACCTTGATTCAAGATATACCTACCATGTTAATCAAAATAAAAACATAAAAAATAAAGAAAGAAAAAATATATCTTTTCAATTAAAAATAAATAATTTTAATAGACTATTAAAAGATGTTATTTCTATATTTATAACTTATTATAAAAAAGAGTATAATAATTATCCCAAATTTCTTATAAATAAAAGAGTTACAGGTAATACTGCTAAAAATAAAGGTGAAAAAATGTATTGTTATAATTTAAAAATATATAGAAAAAAAAATAAATTATTAAAGAATAAAAAATATAAATTAATAGCAAGTTATAAAGAAGATTTAAGAAATAGTATAGTAGAAGATTGAAAAAACTTTTTTTTATAATATTATATAATTATTGGAACTAAAAAACTAGGGTACAAAATGGCAAAAAAATTAATTACCGAAGAATTAAAAAAAGAATTAGTAACAGGTGCAGGTACAAAAAGTAAAACAGTAATGAAAGACAAAGGTGTTCAATATAAAAACAAGAAAAAATAATATTAGTCAAATTTGGCTAAATTGAGAAAAATAGCCGAAAATGGCTAATAAAAAATGGAGCATTAAACTCCATTTTATTAAATTTTTCTTTTCTTTCTTTTTTTACTTACACTAAAATCCTCATCATTATCAGGATCAAACCCCTCCATAGCTTCTATGCTTTTAAGTAGTTCATCTGGATCTATATTTTTTGATTCAGAGATTACAGATTTGTTTCTTTTCTTTTCTATTTTTTCTAAAATATCTATATTATGATTAATGGAAAATTCAAATTCATCTTTTGGTAATTTTTGTAATAAAATCGTTTCATTTGGAAACATTATTTTAATATCATCAAGATGTAAATCAAAAGACTTAGAAGTTTCTAAATCAAGTGTTCTTATTTTAGTCATATCTCCATTATTAAAGTCAGCAATTACATATCTTGATTCTGAAGCATATTCTCCAATAAATTGATCTTTATCTTCAAAAGAATCCATTTGTTCTAAAACCATATTTTGATCTATTTTTTTCTTCAAAAAATTTTTAAGTTTATCATCGTCATGAAAAATATCTATTGTGTTATTATCTTCTTTTTGTTGTGCCATTGTAAATTTCTCCATTTTATATTATTATTTTAACATAAATTAAAAAAAAATAAAAAGGTTCAAATGGAAAAAAGCGAATTAATAAAAAAAGTTAATAAAATATCAAAAAACTTTGACTCAACCTCATACAGTGTTGAATCAAAAGTATTTTATAAAAAACAAAAATTAGAAGAAAATTCATTAATAATTACAAATATGAATGAAAATTATCATTTATTAATAGAAGAAATAAATGACACTTATAAAATATATGCAATAAAAGATTTAAATGATATTTTTTCAGTTAATGATGATTTAGAATATGTTCCTGATTTTAACAAATCATTAAAATTTAGAAAATTACATTATGCAGTTGGTAGATTATATTCAGAGCTTGAAAAAAGAAAAATAATAAAAATGTTGTTAGAAATAAAAAATAAATACTTAGATAAAGTAGTTAATGAACAGGGTTTAATAGATTTAATTATAGAAAAGTCAAATAATAATTATGGTATAAATGCATATAAAGACGGTAAAAAGTTCGTTTTTGAAACAAGTAATTCGGTAATGGAAATAATTAACACAAAAGAAAAAGATAAAAAGATTTACAAAGTGTATGTAAATAATATATTTATATTTGAATTTGAAAAATTTATGGAAGCAGTAGAAAATTCAATGATAGAGATGGTTAAGAATAATATAAAAAAAATTAGTAAAAGAAGTCAAAAAGATGATAATATTAATCTTGGACTAAGACCTTCATTAAAACCAGATGTAAAAGAATTATAAATATGGGTTGATATTTGTTAAAAAATAAGGTAAAATGCGAAAAGTGCATATTGGGAGATGACTTAATTGAGATTTTTTTTCAAAATCATAACTTTATTCTATTTTATTTTTATCAGCTTTAATGTAAGTGCTGATATAAATGCTGTGAATGAAGAAATTGAATTAATAAAAAAAGATTATATTGAATATCCTGAAAAATATGAAAAAAGAGTGTTTGATATATACATAGAGCTAAAAAAGAATAAAGATATGTATAACAAAAAAGAACTATTAGATACAATGGTTACACTTGCTAATATTATGATTTATTATCCTGAAGTCAAACTTGGTATAGAATCATCAGACTTTGGTATAGAATTATCTAAATTAAATAACAATCAAAATATGGAAGACTTTCTTTTTTATAAAGCAATGTATAAAAGTGCTAATTGGGATGATGTTGAAGAAATAAAAAAAATATATAAAGAATCCATAAGGTATGCTCTATTAAATGAAAATAAAGAAATATTAACCGCAGCTTATTCATTTTTAGGTGATCTGTATGCACTTGAAGGTAATTTAAAAGAATCTCTTGATTATTATCAAAAAGCTCAAGAAAATTATAAAACGCCTACTGAGCTATTAAAAATAAAGCATGGAATATCTATGTTGTTTTATAAATTAGGGGTTCATGAGCTTGCAATAGAAAACTTATTAGAAATGCTAAAAATAATAGATGAAAATGAAAAATTAGATGTTGCTAAAAAAGATTATCAAATAATAATTTACCAAATGTTATCACTTTCATATATTAAAATGAAGGACTATGAAAATGCTTTAAAATATGCACATAAAAATGTTATTTTATCTAAAAATTATTATGATACTCATTTTGAAATAAATAGCTATTTAATTTATGCAGGTGTAGCAGCACAATTAGATAAAAACAAAGAAGCAGAAAAATATATAGAAAAAACTAAAAATATGATTTTTGGAACTGATTATGAAAAAAATCATTTATTAATTTATAATTATTATTTTGCAAAATATTATAATCAGTTTTCTAAAAAAAATTATGAAAAAGCCAAAGAATATTTAAAAAAATTAGAAAAATATTTAGCAGAAAATGATCCTAATAGTTTAAATGGTATTTATGATAGACTATCTATTATATTAAAAAAAGTTGGGGAATTTGAAGAAGCTTTAAAATATCAACAAAAATATACTGAATATTATATTGATTTTAGAAATCAAAAAGAATCATTACTTTCTTTATTTCTTCATGAAAATTATAAAGAAGCTTCATTAAGTACTCAAATAAAAAAATTAGAAAAAGAGAAACTAGAAGCAGAAAAAAAGATAACAAAACAATTAACAGAAAAAATAGAAAAAGAGAAACGTTTATACCAACTGTTATTAATTATTGTTTTGATTTCTATATTAATGATATATGTATATATTTATTATATAAAGCATAAAAAAATATCAATAACAGATGGTTTAACAGAAACGTTAAATAGAAGATTCGCAGTTAATAAAATTGAATCTTTAATAAAGAAAAATAAAGATTTTTCATTAATATTATTAGACTTGGATTATTTCAAAAAAATAAATGATACTTATGGTCATGATGTAGGTGATAAAACATTAATAAAAGTATCGGAAATAGTAAAAAACAAACTAAGAAAAAATGAGTTTCTATGCAGATTAGGTGGAGAAGAGTTCATTATTATTTCAGAAAATGATGATTTTGAATTAGCTGAGAGAATAAGAAAAGAAATAGCCAGAACAGATTTTGAAACAGTTAATAAAATTACAGCTAGTTTTGGTGTAATAAATATTAACAAGAAAAACAAAAATACTTTTAATCAAATATATAATGAATTAGATAAAAAACTTTATGAAGCTAAAAAGTCTGGAAGAAATAAGGTTTTTTATTAATCAATATATTCTTGCATTTTATAAATTTCAATGATATACTCAACAAAATTTGGTGACTATTTTTTGAGTATAAAAAAAATATCAATATTTTTAGTTTTAAAATATCAAATAAGTTATTATATTTACCAAAAATGAGAAAGAAAGCATCTCCCAATTCGGGCGGGGATGAATTGCGCTAATGAGTTTGTTTTCTATACTATTGACTTCTTTATAGATTTCTTTTATAATCGAAGTCATATTTTTAGGAAAACTATGATAATAACAAATGCGGTTAAATTTAAAGTAATTGAAGATAGTGAAGAATGGCTACAATACTTCGCTAATCACGCTGGTTGTCGGAGATTTGTTTATAATCATTTTGCTAAACTTAATATTGATAAATTTAATGATAATAATGATAAAGACTATCTATTAAGTTATCAATCTATGGATCTACTATTAACTCAACTTAAAAAAGAATATACCTTTCTCAATAACGTTCATTCTCAAATGCTTCAAAAAGCAACCAAAGATGTTAGTAGAGGTATCAAACAATTTTTTAAAGACATCAATAATAAGATACCACGTAAAAGGTTACTTAAATTTAAAAAGAAATATGATGATCAAAGTTTTACTTTACCTAATCAAACTACTTATAATTATTTAAAAGATGAATAAAAAAAAGCCCTGATTAAATTCAAGGCTTTAAATTTATAGAAGTTTAATACTTTGATAAAGAAGGATTCGAACCTTCATCAGTACTAAGAATTAAGTTTAACTTACCTTTTGCAAGGCTGCTTTTCCGATTAAGCTATTTACCAAAGGTACTAAAAACATACTATAAATACATAGTACATGGAAAAACGCTAATTGTCTGTCTTCATTTTTCATGATAGTCTCCTTGGTTATTAAAGATAACTATATTATAATATAGTTAGAGGTTAAAAGTCAAGCAAAAAATAAAGAAAAATTAAAGATTTTTAAAAAAATCTCTGGAAAAATTAAAAATAGTGTATAATATAAGAGAATATTCGATATTGAAAATAGGAAGGAAATATGAGTAGTGATAATTACAGTGCAAAGAATATAGGTGTACTAAAAGGATTAGATCCTGTAAAAGAAAGACCTGGAATGTATACCAAAACAGAAAATCCAAATCATATCATAGAAGAAGTAATAGATAATGCTTGTGATGAAGCATTAGCAGGATTTGCTTCAAAAATTAAAGTAAGAAAACTTAAAACAGGTGAGATTGTCGTAGAAGATAACGGAAGGGGTATACCAGTTGATATCCATCCTGAAGAAAAAGTACCTGCTGTTGTTGTTATATTTACTGTACTGCATTCAGGTGGTAAATTTAATAAAAATGAAGAGGATAATCCATATGCATTTGCTGGTGGTCTACACGGTGTTGGTGTGAGTGTAACAAACGCACTTTCAGAAAGATTAAACATAGTAGTAAAGAAATCTGGTAAAGTTCACGAATTAGAATTTTCTAATGGTAATCTTGTAAAAGAATTAGAAGTTATAGGTGAAACAAATAGAACAGGAACTAAGGTGACTATTGAGCCTAATCCTAAATATTTTGATGAACCAAAAGTAAATATGAAAGAAATAAAAGAACTTTTAGAATCAAAAGCTATATTACTACAAGGTGTTGAGTTTGAATTAATAATAGAAAAAGAAAATGGTGAAAATGAAGAATATCAATGGAAGTTTAGTGGTGGTCCCGCAGAATTTTTAAGAGATAAATTTAGCGAGGAAGCAATAATTTATTCAGATGAAAGATATGTTGAAAATGATCATAATTATTCAAAAGGGGAAGGTGCTTCTTGGGCTGTAACTTGGAGTGAAGATGCAATGTATCGAAAAAGTTTTGTTAACTTGATAGGTACTCCAAGTGGTGGTACTCATGTTAATGGTCTAAGAAATGCCTTATTTGAAGGAATAAAAAATTATACAGAACAACACGCTCTATTACCAAAAGGTATTAAGCTTGTTGCAGAAGATGTTTTTGGTAAAGTTTCTTATGTTTTGTCAACAAAAATATTAGATCCTCAATTTCAAGGTCAAACAAAAGAAAGGTTAAATAACAGAAATGCACATAGTTTATTAACTTCAATTGTAAAAGATCAATTTGAAACTTGGTTAAATAATAATATAGATGAAGCTAATAGAATTAGTGAAATGTGTATTGCTAGTGCAAAACAAAGAGATAAAAAATCTAAAAAACAAGTAGAAATTAAAACGGGTGGTATAACTCACTTACCTGGTAAGTTAACAGATTGTGAAACAAAAAATCCAGAAGATGCTGAATTGTTTATCGTAGAGGGTGATTCAGCAGGTGGTTCTGCTAAACAAGGTAGAGACAGAATATTTCAAGCTATTCTACCAGCAAAAGGTAAAATTAATAATACTTGGGAAATGGAAAGTGATGATTTATTATCACATGAAGAAGTGCAAAACATTAGTATAGCAATCGGTGTAAAACCACATGGTCTTCATGAAGATAATGTAGACTTATCAAAATTAAGATATCATAAAATATGTGTTCTTGCTGACGCTGATGTTGATGGTTATCATATTCAAGTATTATTGTTAACTCTGTTTGCGAAACATTATCATAAACTTATAGAACATGGACATATATATATTGCTCAACCACCACTATATAAAGTTGAAGTTAAACAAAAAAGCAAAATAAAAATTGTCGGTGAGGGTGGTAAATTTTATGCACTTGATAATGCAGAATTAGAACAAATTAAAACTAAATTTAAGAAACTAAAATTAACAGAAGAAGATTATTCAGTATCACGATTTAAAGGTCTAGGTGAAATGAATCCTGATCAATTAAGAGAAACAACATTAAATCCAGATACAAGAAGATTAAAGAAAGTTGTTTGGGATGAAGAATTTAGACAAACATTTGAAACACTTGATATGCTAATGTCCAAAAAAAGAGCAGAAGATAGAAAAAATTGGATAGAAGAAGATGGTGTTTTTATTGAAGAAGAAGATTTATAAAAGGAAGAAGTAAAATGAGTCAAGATATTAATAACGACAATTTAGACGCACTAAAATTAGGTGTTCATTCAAGAGATGCTTATTTACAATATTCAGTAGCAGTTTTAAAAGATAGGGCAATTCCTTATCTTCACGATGGTCAAAAGCCAGTACAAAGAAGAATCTTGTATGTAATGAATCAACTTGGTTTAAAAAGTGATACACCACCTAAGAAAAGTGCTCGTGTAGTTGGTGAAATTATAGGTAAATATCACCCACATGGTGATAGTTCTGTTTATCAAGCATTAGTTAGAATGTCACAGGATTTCAATTTACGTTATCCATTAGTAGATGGTCAAGGTAACTTTGGTACAATAGATGGTGATAGTGCAGCCGCAATGCGTTATACAGAAGCGAGATTAACACCAATTGCAGAATTACTACTATCAGAATTGAAATATCATTGTGTAGAACAAGTACCAAACTATGATAATACTGAATTAGAACCAGAAAATTTACCTGCAAGGTTAAATATGATGTTGATGAATGGTGCAACAGGTATTGCTGTTGGTATGTCAACTGATATTCCTTCTCATAATATTAATGAGGTATCTAATGCAACGATTAATCTGATTAAAAATCCTAAAATTACTGTTGAAGAGCTTGTAGAAGATATAAAAGGTCCTGATTTTCCGAAAGGTGGTCAAGTAATCACACCAAAAGAGACAATCATTAAAAATTATGAACAAGGTTATGGAGCTTTCACTGTAAGATGTCGTTGGGAAGTTGAAAAACTTGCAAGAGGTCAATATCAAATAATAATTACAGAACTACCACCTTCAATGTCTCCTTCAAAAGTGTTAGAAAAAATAGCAGCTATTGAAAATCCAAAATTAGGTAAAGATAAAAGTGGTAAACCTAAAAAAATGTCACAAAAACAATTAAATGATAAACAATTTTTATCAACTTTAATTGCAAGTGCAAGAGATGATAGTGCAAAAGATGTTAGAATAATTATAGAGCCTAAATCAAGTAAAAAAGATCCAGAAGAAATAATGAATTCTTTATATAAATTACTTGGTTTAGAAGAAAACTATAATATGAGAATGGTAACTGTTGGTTTGAATAACAGACCTTCTCAAAAAAATCTAAAAGAAACTCTTCAAGAATGGATTGATTTTAGATTAATTACTATTACAAAAAGAATTCAATATTTACTTGATAAAGCAAATGCTCGTATTCATATTTTAGAAGGTAGAGAAATTGCTCAAAATAATATAGAAGAAGTAATAGAAATTATTAGAAATGAAGATGAACCTAAAAAAATCTTAATGGAAAGGTTTTCTTTAAGTGAAATTCAAGCAGAAGATATTTTAGAGATTAAATTAAGAAGTCTTGCTAAATTAGAAATTGAAAAGATTTTAAAAGAACTTGATAAACTTAGAAAAGAAGCTAAAGGATATGAAGAGCTTTTAGCAAGTGATAGAAAAATGAAGAACTTAATGATTAGAGAAATAAAAGAAGATACTGCTAAATTCTCTGACGATAGACGTACTTTGATTGAAGAAGCAAAAACTGCTCAAAATGTTGATACACATGTAATGCTTGCAGAAAAAGTAACTATTATATTAACAAAAGCGGGTTGGTTAACTCAGAGAAAAGGCTTTAATGTAGATTTAAGTACAACACAACTGAAAGACGGTGACGAAATTGAAAAAAGTTTAGAAGGTAAAACTAATCAAGCCCTTGTAGTGCTTTCTGGAAGTGGAAGATTATTTAATCTTAAAGTAGGAGAAATAGCAACAGGTAAAAACTTTACTCACATTAATAGTATTCTTGCATTAAATGGAGATAAAGTTGTTGATATGCTATTTGTAGATGAAGAAGTAGAAACAAAATATTTAGCTTCTAATGATGCAGGTTATGGATTTATTGTAAGTTCTAAAGATTTTATTGTAAAAGCAAAAGCAGGTAAAAACTTTATGACTGTAAAAGAAGAAGATACTATATATCCATTTAGAGAAATAAAAGAAGAGAAATATATTGTATGTAAGAGTTCTGATTATCGTTGTTTGGCTTATGAAATTGAAGAAATAAAAGAATTACCAAGAGGTAAAGGTGTTCAATTAATAAGATTACCAAAAGATGAAAAGTTAACTAATTTTTATTTTGTAGATACAAAAGAAATAAAATTAACTATTGGCAAAAGAACAAAAACTGTAAATGTTGAAGAAGAAGGTATCTTACATAAAAGAGCAGGTCGAGGTCAAAATATTAAAAAAGACTTTGAAATAGAATAAATAAAGTGCTCGGTAGAGCACTTTTTTTATAAAGAAAAAACAAATAGTTTATTTTTTAATCAATTGACTTTTTAATTATAATTGTTATTATAATATTAAAGATAATAGAAGAAATTATTAATTTTAATTTTTTATTAATTGATTATTTTTTATAAAAAAATAGTGGAATAAATAAAAAATAGTGTTAAGATTAAAATATAACTATATAAAAAAAAGAGAAAGGAATGAACCAAAAAGGACTAAAAATAGCAATATTATTATTATTTACTGCATTTTCTTTTAATGCTGCTGCAAGTAGTGCCTATTCAACAGATAATAGATTAATAAAAGAACTCCATAAATCAGAATCTTTTCAATCACAATATGAAGATGGTGGAAGCTTGTATAGAAAGATGTATGAAGGTGTTCAAGAAAAAAATCAAGTCCCTTTTTCAAAAGAAGCAATAACAGATAATGACGTAATCCCTTGTTTTAATGGTGATGAAAATTTATCAACAATGGTTTCAAGTGATAAAAGAAAATTTCATGAAATCTATGGTGTAGTAGGTGATGAAGGAACAGTTAATGGTGATCTTGGGACAGCTACTGGTACTGCTTTACAATATGATGGTACTTCAATAAAATCATTTAATCAAATTCAAGATAATCTTGTTCAAGGTTATAGAAGTAATGGTGGAATGAGAAGATATTGCAATTCAAAACAACTTGAAGGCTCTGGTGATGGTAAATACGATATTCCAAGAGAGTATTGTGAAGCAGGTATGGAAACTTCGATTTTTTATTCAAGCTTAACAGATCCTTTTGGTAATACTCCTGAATGCAAATTAACATTAGATACAAATATTAGAATAGATGATGTAAGATATCTAAGGCAAGCAATTTCACCAGACAATAGTACTGGACTAACTTATAATAACTATTCTATGGGTAATGGACTTGTAAGATGTACTTTAAAAAATGGACAATTGAAACTTGAAATGTTAGAAAATCCACCAGAAAGTAGCACTTGTAATGCTGCTCAATATGCTATATCTCCCTGTTGTAATCCAATTACAGGTTTTGGTTGTGTAGCACAATACTGTCAATATGGAGCAGATTTACATTGCAAAGGTCAAGATTTACCAAATACAGGTTCTTGTAATTTTAAAAGAAATATAACAACATTTGTTAAAGGTATAGTAACATTAACAACTGACGATGGTGGTCAAGGAACATTTAAATGTCAGGAAAATGGTAACTGGTCAACAATTTCTGTTACTGGTTGCTAAGGAAGGAAAATATGAAAAAGGTATTAATATTAGTTTTAGTTACATTAACATTTAACATAAATGCTTCTAGTGTTTATGAAGGTAAATGGTACAAATTTACTGATGATTTTATAAGAAACTGTTTTGATGGGTTTGAAGAAACTCAAGAAAATGTAAGCGAATCATCTGGTAAAACATCTTCTTTTGCTAATTCATTAACAAAAAAAGAATTATCAGACTGTTTATCAGGTACACCTTACCTTGATACAGATCCACAAGTTAATCCAAGAGATTTTGGAGGAAATAATTCTTGTCCAGCAGTTTATAGAGCCAATGAAAAAATGAATTTACCAAGTGCAGCGAATGGTCAAACAGTGGCATTAACATCAACAGATGGAAAAATTACTGCAAAATATAAATGCTCTAATGGAAATTGGGGTGCAGCATTTAGTAAAGTTGATTCAAGAAATGGAAAAAATAGTTGTGGTTCAATTTGTTTAAAGTGGGATTCAAGTGGTAATGTATCAGCTTGTAGTGGTTTATCACAAGTTTCTGGTAATGTTAGTGTTTGTGGTAGTGTTCTATTAGGAAAAGATCATGGAAAAGTCGTAAATGCTGTTTCTCAAAGTAATTATTTTTCAGGAAATGCTCAATTTTATTGTAACAATGGAAACTGGAATTTAGTATCAGGAACAGCTACTTGTGTATCACAAACTTGTAATATATCAGAATCAGTAGCTTGGAGTGATAGAGAAGTTATAGCAAATGTAAACCTTGTTGTTTCTGCTGATACAAATTCAAGTGGTGATGAAGAAGAAGAATCTTACAATAGATATAATAATAGTGACAATTATTCAGGTAATTCAAGAAGCTTGTCAGATTTAAAAAATGAATTAAGTATTTTAAGTGCAAATGGTAAAAGTGTTGAACATATTGTAGAACAAATAATTAATTATGAATCAAATAATAATTTAACAGGAAGATTAGATGATCTTAATGATTTAACTGGTGATTTAATAGAAGATCCATTTGAAGAAGATCCACATTTTAGAGAGAAACCAAAATGTATATCTCAAATTAGTTCTGTTAATGGTATAACGGGAACAGCAACTTTTGTAAAAGAAGATAGGAGAATATTTAGTTCGTTAGCAGAAGCAACAGAAAATCATAAAAATATGGTAGGAAGTGCCAATTTTAGTTGTGTAAAAGGAAAATGGGTTGTTGATAATACAACATCAAATTGTAGAAGAGATACTTCTGTAAATTGTAGTAACACAACTGTATTAGGAAAGAAAGATGGTGAAAGTATATTAGGTTATTTTTGTGAATAATTTAATAAATAAAGTATATTTTTTTAAAATTAAATGAATTTTATTTAAATAAAATATTTTTATGTTATATTTTAATTAAAGAAAAAAAAGAGAGTAAAAAATGAAAAAAAGTTTTTTAATAATATCAACAGTATGTACTATGTTATTTTCTTCAAACTTACTTGCGAGTGATTCAGGTAAGTTTGATAAATTTGATAGAGAAACATATGAAGAATATCAAGCAAGAAAAAAATTCATAGAAGAAAACATTTCAGGTAAATTTACAGGTACTGCTGGTATTAATAGTGGTACTTTAACTTTTTCACAAGCGCATATAGAGTGTACCAAAAGAGAATCATTAACAGGAAACAATTCTTTCGGTGGTAATATGGAAGCTTCTGCTTATAATGCTTGTATGGCAACTTATGCTCCATTTCTTGATAGTTCTGAGGGTGTAGGTAGTTGTAGCTCTGATAGAATTGAATGGGGAGATTTTGGTACAGGTGCAAATTGTTATGCAGATGTATCAGATTTAGAAGACGGTCAATCATTTTTATTTGAAAATGAAAATGGTGCTGATGCTTATCAAGGTTTTGCAAAAATAACTTGTAATTCTGGAACATTAGAAATAATAGATTCAAAATGTGATCTTGTGCCAGATCCTTGTTTGGCAGGTGATACAATAGGTCATCCTGATAGATTACCAGCAAGATATAAAGAAAACGATAACTGGAGAAGTTCTCATTTGTGGCCTATAACAGAGCCAATGTGGGCAAGACCAGATTCAGGTAGTTATGTTATACCACAAGATCCAAGAGGAATTGATAGATCTCAGCAATTTAAAGATAAAGTAGCAAGTGGTGATAGAGAAGATTATTGTTATGCTACAATATCTCCTATGAATCCTGGTAGTACTGGTGCAACTTTCCCAATGCAAAGTGGTGACTTAGTTGTAAATCCAGATTTAGATAACTCTGAAGCTTATTTTGATAATGATAGAAGTAATGGTGTATGGCGTTGTTTTGACGGTGAATTCTATAATGAAGGTTCTAACTGTCAATATGAAGTACAAAGTTGTGACGCAACAACAGTAAATGTTTCAAATGGTGCAGGTCAATTTTGTCAATTTAATCTACCATTTCAACAACATAATTCTGTATTTACTTCAAGAGATCCTTCCCCTGAAAACTCAATTGGTAGTGTTAAAGCATTTTGTTGGGACGGAAATTGGGAAATATGGGAAGAAAGCTGTAACTTAAGCTGTAATAACTCATTTTCTGATAATTCATGGTTAAGTAACGATGGTGATCCAGAACAATGTAGACACTCTGCTAAAAATTATCCTAGTAGAACAGCACCTACAAGTGTTGTGACAATTAACAATGAAAATAATAAAATGGAAGGTAATGTTAGTTATACTTGTAATAATGGTACTTGGAATGTAAGTAATGAAGTTTGTAAACCAAAAGAGTGTAATACATTAAGTGCAAATACTTGGGTTGTAGATGGTGCAGCATGTAACCATAAAACTCTTGAATATGTTACTCCACACAATGAAACAGTAAAAACATCAGCAAATAATCCAAGTAATGAAAACGTTGGTGTAATTACTTATCAATGTAGATATGGTAATTTCGTTGATATAACAAATTACTCTGGTAATCCAGAATTTGCTCCAACAATAACAGGGTTTATGCCTAATGATAAAAATTGTGTAGAAACAAGTATTCCACAGTGTTATTATGATACTGATCAGACTCAACCTTCTGGTGATCCTTCAATATTTATTGATGAAGGTAATGGTTGTTATATAGAATGTACTCAAAATCCTATAACTGGTGCTCAAAACTGTACTAAGTTCTGTACAACGGGTGGAGTTTCTAATCCAAATAAAGATTGTTTCTTCCCAAGTGGTTATACAAGTTGTCAACCTAAAGGTTGGTATCCTAATGGTGATACTATTCATTGTCCACAATGGAAATTAAACCCACAAGTATGTAACTCTGGTGTATGGGAAGACAAAACTATACCAGAAAAAAATTGGGCAAGTAAAACAGTAACTGCATTTACAGAAGCATTGACTCATAGAAATTACATTCAACAAAATGTAAGACCTACTGTTACTGTTAATTTTGGTAGAGTATTTAATATAAATACAGGTACGAATGCAATAGGTTATGGTAATGGTGACGGTGCTCCTTTATTAGATAAAACTGTTCAAAGTAATAATTCAAGCGTTAATTCTTGTACAACAAGAAATGAAAATGTATATGGTGTAAGTGATACTTCTAATATTTGTTTTACATCAGCACAACAATCAAATGTAAAAGATTGGCAAATATTTTATGATGGTGGTTCACAATGTACATTAAGTGGTGTTCAATCAGGTGAATGGACAACTAATAACATATCAATAACGTGTTCTCAAACAACAGATAAGCCAGCAAATGCAAATGCAGTATTTGTAATTAGATATAATGATGGTAAAACATTAACTTCACCTAAGATCTCAATAACTGCTTCAATTTCTATTCCTGCAACTCCTGCTGGTTATTGTGGAACATATGCACTTGTTGAAAATATTCCTTCTGGTCAATCTGGAACAGCTTGTAATAATTCAATTGTATTAACATCTGCAATACAAAGTGGTGATAGAAAAGAAATATTACAAAAAAACTATATTTACGAAAGTGGTGTATGTTATGAAGTGGAATATACAGGTTCTCTAATGTGTATTGATGACGATCCTACACCAACTAATGAAGCATTAGCATTAGAAGGTTCTTTATCTTGTGTAAGTACACCAGTAGCAGCATTTAATTGTGGTGTATCAGAAATACCAGAATGGAGAACTTCTGAAATAAGTACTATTTCAACTGGTACTGATAATTCAAAAGCTCAACATATACCAAGATTAAGTATACCAGTACCAAATAACTCAGGTAAAGCTTATTCTGCAACTTCTAACTATATTGAAGTATATGACCAAGCAATAAAAGATTGTAATGGTGCTCAAAATAGTTGTACTGCCGAACTTGCTGTTGTATCAGGTAACGAAATAGAAGCTTGGTTGGTTGATTATACTGTAATAAATTCAGGAAGCTGTACGTTTAGAAATAACAATAATACTGCCAATATACAAAAAGGTGTTTGGTATACAACTAATGGTGGATTATTTGAATGTACAAGTGCTACTGCTGGTGGTGTAAGTGCCGATGTAGGTCTTAAATTTAGATTAAAAGATGGTACAGTAGTAACAGGTAAAACAATTTCTATTAGACCATAAAATAATATTAAAATATAATTAAAAACGACAACTAATATTGTCGTTTTTTTTATTATAATAAAGGTTCTTTTATAATTTGTCAAAATCCCTTGAAAATTGGTCTTTTTTTAAAAAAAATAATTATAAATTTATACTTAATCACTATTGCAAAAGTAAAAAATAGAGTTAAGATTTTAATTAGACATAAACGTTAGGAGATTAAAATGTCAGAGACAAAAACATTAGATTATTTAAAAGAATTATTAGATGGCGAAATAACAGAAAGTGGATATAAATTAAATGGTGATTTTTCAGAAGTCTCTGGTGAAGATTATTTAAAGATAATTGCTGTTGATTATGAAAAATATCCAGTAATGGCAAGAGTTGAGCATTTTGAAGGTCAAAAGAAAAACTCAAGAATTATATTTCAAGTAAATCTTTTTAATGAAAAAGAATTAAATAAAGCTCAACAAAACGAACTTAATAAGGAATTTTTAACAGCTAATAGTATTATTGATTTAAGTTCTGTATCAATTGCTAACGGAGTTTATATTTTGTTTGGTGAATTAAGTGCAACATCAAGTGATGAAGATATTTTAATTGAAGTAGATACACTATTAAACAACCTACTTAATGTACTTGATGATTTATTAGAAAGAGTTGAAAATTTAGGTGACTACAAATACGCTTAATATTTAAATGTGGAGTTGACATGGAAGATATTAGAAAATTATGGGTAGGAATGCCTCACTTTAAACAAGATAAAAAGAAACCTTATAAAAAGAGTACTATTTTTTTTGATAACAAAGATAAAAATATCTTTATAAGATTTGAAAATGAAAAAAATTATAAAGAATTTATTAATCGTGGAGCAAGAGAAATAGACTCTAATTTTATTTTTAGAAATAGAGAAGAATTAGCTAAAATATCAAACCAAAAAATTACAGAAAAAACAAAAAGTATTTGGTATCCGTTTAAATCACATTGGGGCGGAGTAAAAGAAAAATATATATCAGATAATAATGTAAAAAATCGTTATCCTGTTTATATTGTGTCAAAAGGTAGATACATAAATGGTTTAACAACAAAAGCATTACATACAATGGGAATAAATCATTATATTGTTATAGAAGAACAAGAATATGATTTATACAACGAAAATAAAAATGCTTCAGCAGAATTAATAATATTGCCTAAAAAATATTTAGAAGAATATGATACTTGTGATAATTTAGGATTTGAAAAAAGTAAAGGACCAGGCGCTGCTCGTAATTTTTGTATTGATCACTCAAAGCAAAATGGTTTTAAAAGACATTGGGTAATGGATGATAACCTTGATGCTTTCCATTATTTAACAGATAACCAAAAATTAGAGGTTGAATGTGCTTCTACAATAGTAGCCTCAGAAGATTTTGTTGATAGATTTACAAATGTTCCAGTTGCAGGTTTAAATTATTATTCATTTTGTAAAAAAGAAGACTCTGTGCCACCATTTATTATTAATACAAGAATTTATTCTTGTTTATTAATAGAAAACGAAGCAGGTTATAGATGGCGTGGTAGATATAATGAAGACACTGATTTATCATTACGTGTTTTAAAAGATGGGAAATGTACAATTCAATTTAATGCTTTTTTATGTGGAAAGGTAACAACTCAAAGAATGCGTGGTGGAAACTCAAAAGAATTTTATGATGAAGAAGGTACTCTTCCTAAATCTCAAATGCTTGCTGATTTACATCCTGATGTTGCCAGTGTGGTTTGGAAATTTAATCGTTGGCATCATCATGTAGATTATAGACCATTTAAGAAAAATAAATTAATATTAAAGAACGAAAATGAAAAATATCCTAAAATAAATCAATATGGATTAAAAAAAATAAAAAAATAAAACTTATATTTTTTTAAATATATAAATAGGTTCATATTTAAAAGAAGATTCTTTGTTTTTCATATTAGGGTTGGATAATGCTAATTTCCAAGTATCAATAAGCTTAAATCCAGCCTTTTCAGCAATTCTTATAGTTTCCTCTTCTAATGTTTTAAAAATGCTAATATTTGCTATATTAATAGCCATGTATGAATTATCTTTTAATCCATAATGACAATTTTGAAAGGTTTTAAATAAATAACCATTTATCCATTCTTCTTTTGAAGAAAATTTCTTATAACTTTGAGTTTCTTCATTACTATATTTTTCCCAATTAAAATAAGGGGGAGATGTAAATATAAAATCAATGCTTTTTTCTTTTGGTTTAAATTCTTCACTACCTAATTTATATATTTCACTTTTAATACTCTTGATATAGTCTTTTTTTAATTTAATTAAACCATTATAAGTTAATGTTGAAGGATCTGTGCCTATATAATTTACTTTTGCTAATTCAGCCCCAATTAATCGTCCACCAAAACCAGAAGAAAAGTCCCACACAGTATCACCTTCTTTACAAAATAAAGAATAAATAGCTGCTGCCGCAGTAGGTCTAAAATTACTAACAGATTGTGTACCCGTAAAAAGTTTAAGCATTTTTCTAATACCATTATCAGAAATATTATCACCCATCTTTATTCTTTTTTCGATTACTTTTATAAATAACTCATCATTGTGAAATACTTCAAAAGGCGTTTTTTTATTTCCACAAACAATCTCCCAACTATGAGGCATATAAGACCAAGCTAAACTTAAACCATGCATTGTTTGCTTTATTATTTTATTTTCTTTGTCTATAACATTTTTAAAATCATATTTTTTTGTTTTTAAAAATTCTTTATCCCTAAACGTTTTATCGGAATTAAAATAAGGAAACCCGTTTTTTCTATAATAATTAAAAACTTTTTGAATATATTCATTCATTTCCGCTTCTGTAAATGTTTGCCAAGTTTTTTTATTAATAAAAATATCTTTCAATTTGTTTTCCTCTTTTCAAAAAATTATAACATTAAAAGTAGCTTTTAGCTACTTTTAATTAGATTTAATTTTTCTTGAATTTCTTTTTTTATATCAGATTTTTTAATTTCATTTTGTATACATCTTCTGAATAAAAATTCCTCAAAACAAAAAACTTCATTATGGCTATTTACTTTAAAATGAGAAATCTCATGAATTGCAATATCAAATATTGTTTCAAAGTCTAATTTAACATATGAATTTTTTGGATTAATAGATAACGTATATCCTTTTTCATTATCATAAGAATTACTTCCTAATAATGTATCATTTCCAAAAACAAATCCTTTAAATATTTTATCGTCACCTAAATAAAAACTTCCAGATTTATAATCAATGATTTCTTTAACATAACTTGTTTGTAGTAAATGATTAATAATAACATCCCAATAAATAGCAATTTTAATATTAGTTTTCTTAACTAATTCAGAAAAGAATGCTCTATATAAAGAAAATTTAACCTCTTCATTTTTTTCAGTAGAAATAACAAAATTAACAGGATAAAAATCTTCATTTATTTTTTTTACAGAACGCTGAAAAAATTCTTGGAATTTATTTTCTTCATTAGAAAGATCTTTAAAAACTTTTTTTAATTCTACATCAATAAAGTTTTTTTGTTCCTTTGTATTTTCTATATCAACCTTTTTAAATTCTTCAACAAAGTATGCATAAGTTTTAGAATCTTTCTCAGTCGATTCTTCAGTAATTTCGTCTTGCTCATTAAGAACAAAATTAAACATTCCATTATAAGTTAATTTTTCTCTTTCTTCACTTAATTTTGCAAAAATACTATTAAGCTGTGAAGAGTATTTATATTGTAATCCATCTCTATTTGCCGTTAATGATTCAAGTGGTGATTTATTTAAATCTAAAATACCTATAAAACTTGATTGCTTTTCTCTTTGATAAACAGAATGTTTAAACATGGCTAATCCATTAACACGTATCCATAAATCAGAATTATTACTATATCCATTATCTGAAAATTTGATCTCTCCTAAATCACTCTTTAATTCAAACTCGAATTTTTTAGATTTGTAAAGATTTTTTTTACCATTAATAATAAATTTTACTTTATTAAATGAAGAGAATTCTATAATTTCTTTTAAATATTCATCAACACGTTCCATTTGTGTATGATAATAATCATTTTCAATAATAATATTAAATTCAGTACCTTTAACATTTGGATTGTTCTCTGTATAACTGTAATTGCCACCTTCACCTTTAAGGATAATATCTTTTGTTTTAATAGTATATTCATTATGAGCAAAGAAAAGAATGGATTTAGCGTAACCAAAACCTCCAATAGCATTACCATTGTCTTTTTTAGAACCGCCCATAGTTAAAAGAACATTAAGAAGTACATCAAGAGACATACCAGAACCATTATCTGAAAATGTTAAATTAATATTTTTATTATCCATTTGATGGTAATCAATAGTGATTAAACTCGCACCAGCATCAACAGAATTTTGAATTGCTTCTCTAAAAACGGCTTGCATCCAGTTTGAATACTCTAATTTAGATTTTTTAAAGTGTTCGTGACTAATAGTGACTGTGCCTGTTTTTTGCATTGTGAAATCTCCTAATTAAAATAGAAGTTAATTATATAAAAATATAATTAAAATATCAAGTATTATTTAAAGAAATTTTATAGTTGCTACTTTTATCAAACTCATTTAATATGATTTTTATTTCATTGAATGCTTCTTCAGTATCATAATCAAAATAACTTTTTTTATTGGCTTTTAATTCTTCTGTTTCTGTTATTTCAAGTATTATTGTATTATCTTCTTGATAAATTTTTACATTATGAAAAAAGTTACTGTTTTTATTGAAGTTGTTTATTTTAAAAACTATTTTTCTTGTATTATTAATGTAAAAAACCTCGTATTCAAAATCAATATCTAATTGTTTAATTAAATTTTTGAAATAATATTTAACCTTATCATGTTCTTGCTTTAATTTATCTAAATATTCTTCATTTCTTTTATCTAAAAAATCAATATCAATATCATTACCAATTAGTTTTGTTATAACTAACCCGATACCAGAATTATTACAGAAATCTTTTTGCTGATTAATAATTAATGAATAAGCTCTTTCTTCTTCTTTTATAGTTTTTAGGTTAAATGGTTTATCGTTGCAAGATAAATGATCTTCATCTAATGAAATAGAGTTAAATCTCATACTATAATATTGATAATTATTTTTTCCATTATATCTTCTTATATTAGCTTTTAATTTTTCATTAAAATCTCTATAAATTTTTAGATTATCTTCGATTACTTCTTGGTATAATGAATCATTATAAAGATTTATAATATTAATATTTGAAAATTGTTCTATTTTTATTTCATTTATAGGTTTATTAAGAATATTATAAAAATCGTTTTCTTTATCAATATATAAATATAACTGATTATTAACTACTTTATAGTTATAAACTTTATAATCATTTTTATAATCAAATTCAAATTTATCATCATATTCAATTTCAAAGTATTCATTTATTCCTATATTATAAATATCCTTGTTTATATTAATATTTTTTATATTAAATAAAGTATGATTAATAGCTGCTTTTTTTGTTTCATATGTTTTACATTTTTTATCTTTTCCTTTAAGAAATAATAAATCAGCTTTATCTTCAATATCTTTTATATCTATTATAAGTTGATCTGAAAAATAATTACATTTTAAATTATTTATATAACTAAAATAATAACTATTTTCATTTTTAAATGATATTAACTCATAATCAGAATTTTCATGTTTTTCTAAACTTACTCTTCCAAGGGAATCATTATAGTTTCTTTGAATAGTATTTAGCTTATCAATTTTATAAAAAATATTTTTATTTATTTTTATTTTATTAACACTAATCCAATTTTCGGGTACTTTATTGATAATAATATTAATGGATTTCTGCTTTTTATCATATTCATAATCTAAGCTGTAATTAAAATTATCTAAATTATTTAAATTAATATAAACATAATTTCCATCAAATACAGTATTAATAAAAATATCTTTGTTGTTTAATTTACTAAAAACTTCTTTTTTTGAATTAATAATTATATCATCTGAAAATAAAGAAAAATCACGATTATCTTCAAAAACATAATCATTATTAAATAGTAGAATATTTTCTTTTCCACAAATAAGGTTTGAAAAATCAAATTTATTTTGTAATTCAATGATGTTTTGATTTAATTTGTTTTTATCAAATAAAATACTATTATTATCATTACAGTGATCTTTATTAGTTAAATCAAGAATAACAGCATAAGTTTCGTTATATTTTTTAATATTAATATTAGTTAAATTATTATATTCAAAATTATTATCATTTGAAAAAATATTAATTTCATTACCTTCTAAGAATTTGAATTCAAAATTATTTACTTTATTATTTTTAATATAAAACTTATTTACTTTATTTAAATAGTCCAAATCACTTGTTAGAGAAGAAACAATTGTATGAGAAGTAAAATTTAATTTTAATAAATCATTATCATAATAGTAACCATAAGAATAAATGTTTTTATTATCTTTATTTAATTCAACCACAACAAAATCATTTTCTTTATAGACATTAATTTTATCTCCATTAGAAAACATTAATTGATTATTGTCTTCTAAAGAAAATACATTAGGCATATCTTCAACCGAATAATTTTCAATAGATTCCTTAGAAACATCTTGTATTTCTTCAACACTTATTTCTTTTTGTTCACTACAAGAAATTAAAAATAATAAACTTAGAAATAATAAAATTTTTTTCATAATAAATTAAACTTCAATAATATAAAAATATTCTTTTGAAGTAGACTCCTTTTTGATATTAATAATTTTTGGATTATTATTTTCATATTTTTTCTTTAAAATAAGAATATTATCTAAACTTCTTGCAAAATCTTCTTCATATTCTTTTTGACTTAATATAATTGCATTGTTATTTAATTTGTAAATTAATTCAATATCATGTTTTTCATCATTTGTAATAGATAAAGAAACCTTATGAATATTCATATAAGATTGTTTATTATTAGGATAATATTTTCTTCTATCAGTATGAACAGATTTACTAATATAAATATTTTGACTTTGACCTATACTGAACTTAATATTTTCAGATTTGCTTTTTGTTCCTATATTAGAAGCTCCAATAAAAGTTGAATCATAAAGTTCATTACCATTAAAAACAGAAATATTACCTGACATTAAAGGAAAATGATCTTCCTGCTTATCTCTTTCAATATTAATTTCAATTTCAGGATTTCTATTTTCAAACTGACTTCCAGCGTAATCATTAAATGTATAAATTTTTTCATAGCTTAATTCTTTATCATCTAAATAAGGATAAGTATTAGAAGAAAAAGGTTCTAAGGTTATTTTATTATCAAAAACAAGCCTTTGATAACCAGAAAAATTATCAAATTCTTGTGCAGGTGAAGCAACCATCATTTCAGCCATCGCATAATTTTTTTGTTGAACATTATCTCTATTATAATTATTCGTTTGATAAATATTACCTGATAATAATTCAAGATTTATATCTTTAAACAAATAAGAAGAACGGTTATCTATTGTGATATCATAATCAAAATAGCCAGTATTTGTTTTATCATTAATCAAGAAACGATAATGAGGTTTCCAATCAATTTGATTAAATCTCGCAGAATAAGAAAGTTCTACTGTTTTTTCTTTATCATTTTGTAAATCTATATCAAATACTTTATTGGCAAAGTTAAAATCTTTTTCAAATGAAACCCCTTCAATTTGATTAATATTATAATATCTAAATTCAGAAAAAATTTCATTTTTAACTTCTATTTTTATAAAATTATTACTAATAGAATGTAATTTACCTTTAATATTTTTATTATTTATATAAAAACTAATATTTTTTCCTATATTTTGATAATAAAGTGTATTAATAGAGTTATTTTGTATTGTTTTATTTAAAATAGGTATATTTTTATTAGAATATTTAAAGTTAATGTTTAAAGAATACGAATCAACAGAATTGGGCATTTCTAATAAATAGTTATCAATAACTTGGATATCTTTCTTAGAAAATAAATAGCCGTAATTATCATATACGACTACTCTTTCTTCTGCAATTAGGTTTTGTGTAAATAAAGTTGCTAATATAAATGTAGATAAAGTAGTTTTTTTCATAATATTCCTTGATTTCTTATAATAAAAAATACTACTTTTAAAATAAAAGTAAAGTTTAATTTATTTTTGTACAATAATATTATTTAAAGAAATAAACTCTTTTGCAACCTTTTCATTGTTTTCAATTATTTTTTTATTTGCTACACTATTATTTTTATTAAAAGTATAAACTTTATATTTATTTAAATATAATTTATTTTTGTCTACATTTAAAATAAAAGTAATTCTATTATTTTTATCAGAAAATAAAGATAAAATTAAATATTTATTATTTTTTATTCCAAGTTTATAAGGTGTTAAAACCATTTTTTGATATAATGATTGTTCTTTTAATTTATAATGATTATTTAATATATCTAAAGAAAATCCTTCTGGTATTTTAAATTTATACTTTCTTTTAGATAATTCTTCTTGTGAATACTGATTTCTTTCAGTATTTATTGTTTTCATTAACCCCTGTTTAAATGTTCTTAATGTATAGTTGTTTTTATTTAAAGTTTTATGAATTATAGCACTTTTAGAAATTTGATCATCATTAAAAAGTTCTTCTGTTAGTTTTAATGCTTCATACATTTCATCTATATCTTCAATAGAATATAGAAATTTCTTTAAATATTGATTTTTATTTACTATTTTATTAATTTCTTTTACTTTAAAAACATCAATGCTTTCATTTACATTTTTAGATAAATAAAAATTATAAACTTCTAAATCACGATTTAAAGAATAAGACTTAAAATTCAAATCACCAGAATTTACATTTTTTTCAATATCTTTATATTCTTTCAATAACTCAATTTCAGGATTTTTATATGAATAAGTTTTCATTTTTTCTTTTTGTTTTTCTTCCATGATCCTTCTTAAATGAACATGAATATAATCTTCATAACCAGAAATAGAACCACCAAATGTTTTTTCTAAAAACTCTTTATGTTCGCCACTTTCAATATAATCAAATTTATCTATACTATTACGAAGTTTATAAAGGTTATAATCATAAAATTTATCCTCATTTTTTTTACGAGTTTCCTTTATTAAATCTGTTTGTTTTTTTAAACTATATAAAGTAAAATAATCTTTAATATTACTACTTTTAAATTTATCAGCATAGATATCACCAAAACAATAGTTATTGTATTTTTCACTTGAATTTTGTTTTGAATTTTTCTTTTTAGAAAATATGCCATATCTTAATAAGTTTGATATATAAAAACTTTCAAATTCACTTGAAGAGTTATTAAATCCAAATTCTTTTTGTTTTTTAAAAAATCTAATAATAGAATGATAAGGTGTATCTGGCTTACATATTTTCATTACCATTGTATTATAAAAGTCAATAAAATTTTTTGTATAAAATATTCTTTGAGTTCTTAAACAAATACCAATTTGTGTACAGTTTATATCAAAATCTTTTAATATATATTCATAATCATAGTGATTATTTGTAATGTATTCATTATAGTAATAAATATAATTAAAAATACCTTTTCTTGTTGTATCGAAAATTCTTCTTGAAATAGAAGCTGAAAACTTTAAGCTTTTTTCTTTAAAAAATGTATTTTCTCTTTTTATTTTATAAGCTAGACCATTAATGAAATCTTTTTGATAGTCATCATCATTTTTTTTGTTTTCTTTTTTTAATTTTGATTGATATTTTATGATTTCTTTTTTCAATTCTTGATCTAAAGAAAAATTATTTCTTAATTCCTTTTTATTGAAATCTAAATTAGTAAAAAAAGATTTTTGATTGTTGAATCCAACCATTCTGTGTAACATTTTATTTTGCTTTTGTGAAAATCCCTTTCTTTCTAAACGAGTTAAAGAATTTTCAGGTAAAAATATATCTAAATCATTAACAAAAAATTCCTTTTGCTTTCCTTTCAGATATAATAAAGCAGTACAAACTGATTGTCCTGCTAAAAAACCGTCTCTTGGTATATCAACTTTTAATGAATTTTTTAAAAAATCAATAATGTGCTTTCCGTCTTCTGCTTTTATGCTCATATTCCACCTAAAATTTTAAGAGATTGTAACATTAAAAAAATAATAAAGCAACTAATTATCTTCACATTTTTTTGAATCACCGTTATTATCTATTAAACATTGTTGTTTATTAGTTTTTGTTTCTTTTTCATTAATTTCGTTTTTAAAAAAACCAAAAATATTCTCTATAGTTCCCGCGAAACCTAACTTTTCATTCCATTCAGAAAAAGTTTGACTAATTTTATATTTATTATTGAAATCAACTACTGCTGGATGTTCAAATGCGCCTAGAAAATATAATGCTGTAAGCATAAAAAATATAGCAACAAAATATTTAAATATTTTAATTAATTTAAAAACAATCGCTAAAAAAAGTACAACAATAATAATTATTTCTATTTGTTCCATAAATTACTCCTTAAAATAACAATTTAACAAAAATTAAATAATAATCAATTTAAATAACTATGTTTATTGAAAAAATATAATATTATGATATAATAGCTAACAAAATAAGGTTTAAAAATGATAGAAATAAAATTAAAGAAAATAAAAGAACTTGAAAACAAAACAAAAAAAATAAGTATGAAAGATATAAAATATTTTGTCGTTTATTTTTTATTTATAGCAGTTGTATTATCATTTATTGTTAAGAATATATTTTTGATTCCATTTACATTTATTACTTTAGCAACGTTCTCTTTAATTTATTATTATTTTACTCAAATTCAATATTTAGAAGATAGAAAAAAGTTGATTGAAAAAATAAAAGAAATAGAAAATTCAGAAGAGTCTTTATTTAAAGTATTATTTAATAAAGAAGAAAATTTTGAATTAATGAAAGAGTTATTAGCTTCAAATAAAGTTGACAAGGATGAAATAGAAGACTTATATGTTAATTTATCAAAGAAAAATTATGAAGAATTAAATATAAAAAATTATATAGAAACTTATGAATATCTTTTATTGTTGTTAAAAATAAAAGAAAAAAAGAATATATTAAATGATATTGAAGATCATATAGAAGAAGGTGTAAAAAAGCCTTTTATGAAAAAACTAGAAAAGATTAAAAAATTATTTGAAGATAAAGAAAATAAAGAAGAAAATATTAAAAAAGATAAAAAGAAAAAGAAAGTTATAATAAAAGAATTATAACAATCCTTTTCTTAATTTATCAATTCTTAAACAAAATTCTTCTTCTGTTAAAATTGTTTGTTTAGGATCATTTTTACCTATTGAATGAAAAAGTAAATCATTACCAGTAGATAAAACTAATTCTTTATAATTTTTGTTTTGGTGATATAAACTTGAAAATGCTTTATCTAATAATTTTTGATACTCAACTGAAAATCTATCATAAGTTTGTTCTTTCCAATATAATTTATGATCTAAATACCATTTCTTTTTTTTACCTTTAAACTTTGCTTTTTTACCTACCAATGAGCAAACTCTTTTTTGTTTTTCAACATCAGGAAATTTAAAAGATTGTAATAAACCTTCCATTGATTGACATTCAACATCATCGAAAATGAAATAAAACTCAGAAAAGTTTGATAATTTTTTTTCAATATATGAATTTTCTGAACCTATATCTATCATAACATTTATCCATTATAACTTAATTTTTATAATAATATCAGATTTATAAAGAAAATACAATTAATATTTTTAAAAATTATTTTTTATGTTATTTTATTTTTTAAGTTTAAGGAAAAAAATATGTTTAAAAATATATTTAAAAAAAATAGAAATATTCAAATAGATAAAATTTTAAAAGAAGCCAAAAAATCAGAAAAAGAATTTAAAAATAAAGAAAATAGCAATAAGATTGAAGAAAATTTTTTTGATAATCTTGAAGAATCCGTAAATTTAGAAGATTTAGAATGTATTTTAGAAGAAACAGTTGAAGAAAAAATAAAAAACCAAAATGAAATAAATGAATCAATAATAAATGAAGAAAAAAAGAAAGAAGAAGAAGAAGAAGAAATATTTGAATTTCAAAAAAAAGAAAAAGCATATGATTATCCAAATACTCAAAATAGTTATCTAAAAAACTCTGGTAATGATTTATTTCACGATAATATATTGATATATGGAAAAGAAAACTATTTTGCTAATCAATCAATATTTAGAGTAATAAGAGAAAATATTAGAAAAGATACAGGTCTTATATGGTTTGTTAATGAAAATGAATTTTTAAATGTATCAGAAATGATTAAAAGTGATTCAGAACTTTTTGAATATAAAGATAGAGTTTTTACTGCATTTGAAATAAAAGAAGATTTCTTAGAAAATGCATTATTACTTTCACATATATATATAGTATTAAAAGAAAATACATTTGAAGATGATTTAAGAAGATTAGAGTTATACAAAGATAATTTAGAGTTTTTAAAAATAAAAGAAAGAGGCTCTGATTTTTTACCGATAGTATTATCCTCTAATATAACAGTAGAAGATAAAATAGAAGAGCAAATAAAAGAATTAAATAAATATAATATAAGTTTTTTAATATATGCGAAATCTTTATATAATGATAGAACATTTAAAAGATATATGAATAATATCTTTAATCATTTTTTAATATTAACAAAAGAAATACAAAGATATAAATACATTGAAACAAGTTATATTGATGATGAACTAGATATACATAATGAAGCAAGAATTACACTTGTTTATGATAAAAAATTAAATGAAAAAATAGAAGAAGAAACAAAAAAAATGAAACCAGCGGAATCATTTTTTATAAACAAGGAAAATATTAAATATATAAAATTTTAAGGTTTTATACCACAACTTTTCATAGCAAGTTCATGTCCTTCTGCCTTAGAATTTACAGCAGAGAATTGAGCTAAACTCACTTCTGTTCTCATTTTGTAACAATCTTTCTGAATTTGAGTTGCATTATCAGGAGCTTGATATTGTATAGGAGTTGATTGCTTTATTAAAGATACATCTTGACTTCCTGCATTAAGGTTGACTACTGTTACTCCAGTTGCTCCCATTATTGTTACTAATCCCATTGCTTTTAATATATTCATTTTTTTACCTTATTTTTATTTTCTAATTATATTATAATATACTTTTTTATATTTTCAAAGTAAAAATTGAGAAATTTTTATTTTGTATTATAGTTATTTTTAATAAGAGGAAGGATGATTTTAATGAAAATTTTAGAAAATATAGAAGAATATGATGTAAGAAGGCTACCTACTGGTGAATATGTGATTTTGTTTTATAAACAAAATGATCAAGAGTATCTTGAAAATTGTGATATTGTTACTTGGTTTATTAAAGATGATATTTTAACTTTACATTTTGAACATCAAAATTTAGAAAAAAAATTCGAATTTAAAAATTTAGAAAAAAGAACCCGTTACCTGTTAAATAAATTAAAAGTTATTACATTTCTTGAAGTTGATGAAAATCAAAGTGTTCCAGCTTTGAATTATACTGTTAATAAAAATAAAGACTTATTTAAATAGTTATTGACATTATATTAATAATATTATATAATTAAGCAAAATATTTGTGGGTGAGAGCACAAATGGTTAGAGAGAGAGAAATATGTTTAATTATAATAGTTTTATGATAAGACATCATAATGATTATTTTAAGTTGTCTTGTGAGAAAAAGAGTTTATATAAAGCAGAAAATTTTAATACATTAAGAAAAGAACTAAAAGAGCAATTTATTAATAAAAAAGTAAATAGCCACCCTTTCGAAAGCTTCATTCATGAAGACTATGATTCTTATGCTATTAACGATTTTTTATTATCTATAGGTGAAGACAAGGTTGTTGTTAATAATGATCCTAATTCATTACTATTCAAAAATCTTTTAGATTATGATATGTTTAAATATAAAGAAAGTTACAACAAAGATTATATATTAGACCTTCCTTATACAGAAATAAAAACCTTATCAGATAAAGGTAATACTTATTATCAATTTTCTTCTATTGTTTACTATATAATAGATAAAATATTTAATGAAATATTATCTAATGAAGAATTAAATATCAATGAAGAAAAATTAAGTAACTTTATATCAGATTATTTACCTACATTATATAATGATACATTAATTAAAACAAAAGAATTCAAAAAAGCTTTTTTATTTAAAACTTATGAAAATGAAAAAAGCATTAATAATATTTTAATTCCAAATGAAAAAGTATTAAAAAAAGTTGATTTTTATGAATTTAATAAATTTATAGAAAATAATTTAGCTAATGATTTATCTGAAATAAATGAATTAAAGAAATATCATAAAAAAGAGATAATAAACTTTATAAAAAATAAAAACAATAATGTTGTATTTTTAAGAAGAAAATAATAGGTTGACAAAATCAACTATATATATATAATATTGATATGCTAAGGAGAAAAGTATGTCAAATTATCTTGAATTATATTTAAAAGTACAGCAATCTAAAAAAGAAATAAAAGAAAGTATAGAAGGTTCTAATAATATAAATAAATTGAAAAAAGAATTATCTCATTTAGAATCTGTTATTCAAAATATTAATGAAGAAATAAAAAAAGAAAAAGAATTAATAGAACTTGATGTTATATCTAAAAATAACATAACAAAAGAAGAATTGACAATGCCTTTCTTTGAAGATTTTGGTTTTTATATGGGTAAAAAAATAAAAATAAATCCTAAAAGTACATATATCCCTTCAAAAATTTTATCAGAACCTGTAAAAAATTATATAAAAGAAGGTGTTGAAAAAATAAAGGAAATTAATATTGAGCTTTATTTGAAAATAAAAAGAAAAGAAAAAATAAAAATTGGTCAATTTTGTAATACAAATAAAGAATCAAAAGAAAAATTAAAATATATTTTAGATAATTTATTATATTTTATGTTATTTTTTGATGAAAAAAATAATATATTTGAACATCAAATGATAATGGAAGGTCATTTTGGAAATCCTCCTGTCTATAATTATATTAATAAAAAACTAAATATTTCAACACATTGCATAAATATTTTAGATTTTTTTGATTATGAAAAAATAGATTAATTGATAAAATCAATTACTACGATAGATTTTATTCGCTTTAATAGTTTAAAAATCCTGTTATATTAAGTAGTAACTAAAACAGAAAAGGAGAAAAAACTATGTTAACTATAAATCAAAATATGCCAGAATTTACTAAACTATCAAATATTTCAGTAAACACTTCTATTGAGGAATCTTTCCCAACAGTAGAATATAAAAATCCAGAAAATGGTCAAACTGAATTATTAGTTCAAATTGGTGATAAAACTATTACTCATGCAAAAGGTGAGTGGTTGGTTATTTTTGGTTATCCAAAAGACTTTACTTTCGTATGTCCTACTGAAATAAAAGCATTTGGTGACTTAAATGAAGACTTTAACGATAGAGATGCACAAGTAATAGGATTCAGCACTGATAATGAATTCGTTCATAGAGCTTGGAGAATGGACAATGATGATATCCGTGATGTACCTTTCCCACTTGTAGCAGATACTAATGGAAGCCTTGCAAAAGCATTAGGCATTTACAATGAAGAAGAAGGTATTGCAGAAAGAGGTACTTTCATTGTAGATCCAAATGGTGTAATTCAACATGTAAGCATCAATGCAGGTAGTGTGGGTAGAAATCCAGAAGAAATTTTACGTATACTTGACGCTTTACAACAAGATGAATTATGTCCTTGTAACTGGAAAGCAGGTGACGAAACTCTAAAACCAGAATAATATAATTAACTAATAGGGGGTTCGCCCCCTTATATAAAAAGGAAAAAGTTATGATTATAAAAATAAATAATAAAAAATACTACTGTAATTATAAGGATAATTATTACGGTGATCAAATTTGTAAATGTCTAAAATAAGGAGACTAAAATGAAAGAATTTTTAAATAATTTTACGTTTGAAACGTATAACAAAGATACTAAACTAAATTTATCAAGTGTATTAATGAATAATGCTAATATTATTGAAACCAAATTAGTAGCAGCAACCGTATATGGAATTTTATTTGCTAAAAATCATCCAATGGCAGAAAAATTTTTAGAAGCTGCTTCTGAACATTTTGATGAAAACCTAATTGAAGGTGTTCGTGGTGCTGCAACTATAATGAATATGAATAATGTTTATTATAGAGGTAAGCATATATTAGGAAATGATTATGCTAAAATTAATGCTTCTTTAAGAATGCAATTTTATACAAATCATAAAATAGATAAAAAATATTTTGAATTTGTATCATTAGCAGTATCATTTGTTAATAATTGTGAATTTTGTATAAAAAGTCATGCTCACTTACTTCAAAAAGAAGGTATGACAAAAGAACAAATTCATGAAGCACTAAGAATAGCTGCAATTGTAAATACTTTATAGTTTTATTTTTAATATTTAGAGTCAATTTCGAAATTGACTCTTTTTTTTTCTTAATTTATAATTTTATATTATAATAAAAATTCTTGTTGATTTTTTCATTATAAACACTATAATGTTAATATATAAAAAAAGGTTTAAAATGAAAATTAAAAATTTATTAACATGTTCCTTGTTACTATCTTCATTTACATTATGTGCAGAAACATATTTAATGGAAGTACCTAAAAATGCCTATAAGGATAGAATACAAATAGGTGATCCAAATGAACGTCAAATAACGTGTGAATCTCCTGATTTTTGGAGCTTAGATGGTAAAGAATGCATTTCTTATAACTGGACTCATTCTTGGGGTGGCTCTGGAACCAGAAACAATGCGAATGCAGATGGTTCTATATTAAATGCAGTAGATGGTGATATAACAAATACAACTGATTTATTTAGTGCAGCTTATAAAGGATCAAGAGCGTGGTCTATATTTACACCAGATAAACCAATAGAAAATAAAAGAATAACTGTTTATTGGCAAGATTATATAACAGGTGGTTATGGTAATCGTGCTCATTATCAACTATTTTATAAAGATGAATCCAATACGAATATAAAAATATTAAATAATTCTAATTATTATTCAAAATCTTCTTGGACAGATAGAAGTCGAACTTTTGATGTAGTATTTGCAACAAGTATATACTTATGGATAGGCGATACAGGTAATGGTTCTCCAAGATTTAAATGGAAAGAAATAGTTATTGAAAATATCCCTGTTTCTGAATGATTTTAAAAGAGATATATTGTATATCTTTTTTTTTTTGATATGATCGTTAAAAACAAAGGCTTTTAAATGAAATATATTACATTAATTTTTATATTACTTACTTCTTTTAATATTAATGCAAATTTAATAATTAAAAAAAAAGTTTCAAAATTTGAATCTTGTAAACAAATAAAACTTACAGGTAATTCAAATGGTAATGGTATTTATACAATATATCCAACTGATAAAAACGGAGCATCAGAAGATAAATATTGCGACATGAATTGTTTAGACGGTAATATTTGTAGATATAATTGGACGCATAATTGGGATGGTAGTGGAACAAGAGATAATTTAAACGATGAAGATTCAATAATAAAAGCAGTTGATGGTGATATTGAAACCTCAACATTACATTTTAGAGCAGTATATAAAAATTCAAGAATTTGGTCTTCATTTACACCTGATACACCAATAGAAAATAAAAGAATAACTGTTTATTGGCAAGATCTTATAACAAATGGATATGGAAACCGTGCTCATTATCAACTATTCTATAAAGATGAATCTGGTAATAATATTAAAATATTAAATAATTCAAATTATTACTCAAACGCATCATGGACTGATAGAGTTCAAACATTTGATGTAACTTATGCTTCAAGTATTTATTTATGGGTAATGGATACAGGTAATGGCTCTCCAAGATTTCAATGGAAAGAAATAGTTATTGAAAATATCCCTATTTCTGAATGATTTTGAAAAAAAATATTGTATATCTCTTTTTTTTGATATGATAATTAAAAAAAGGATAAAGAATGAAATTCATAACACTTTTTATTATATTATTAATATCTTTTAATATTAACGCAAATTTGGTTATTAAAAAAAAGGTAGCAAAATTTGATTCTTGTAGATAAATAATGAATACTGGTAATGCTCAAGGTGATAATAATGATAGAAGTGCAAGTAATAAAGTGTCAACAGTATCAGGTTGGCAAGTTGATATCAAGGGAAGTAGTTATTGTTGGCTAATGAGAAGTTCTACATTCAGAAGTACTAATAGAGGAAGTGGTCGTTGTCAAAGCAGTGGTGAACCAAATGGAACTACATATGGTATGCTTTGGATGCGTTAAAAAAAGATAATAATTAAACTTCACCATACCTAACAACAGATTTTTCAAAAATAGATTTTTCATTATTTTCTTCTTCAAATAAAAGAATAAATTCTGCCTCTTTTATTATTCTTTCATTAACACTTTCAGGAAGTTCTTCTTCCAGTTTCTCTATTCTTTTCTTTATTTTATTAATGTTTTTTATCGCTTTTTCTATATTCTCTACTACAATTTTTTCTTTTTGTTTTAATATTGCTTGATATTGTTTTTTAACCTGCTCTACAAATACAGTATTTGAATTAACCTTTTCAGAATTAAAGTCAAAGAAATTTTTTTCATCTACAATTTTATATTGAAACAAAATATTTTTAATTTCATCATAAATTTTATTTGACTTAGGTGTTAAATATTTTTCCATATTCAATGATTTAGCCATACCTTTTGTTTTTTTATTAAAAACAAATTCGTGTACTTCTTCTTGAAATTTATGAATTTTTTCATTAATTGCTTTTTTACTTAAAAACTCTTTTCCGTTACTTCTTAAAAAAAGTTTTAAAACATATTCATTTTTAGGTATTTTTTTTGTTTTAGTAAATATTTTAGAAATAAAATTTGCTTCTTCATCTACAATAGTATTTTTATATTTAAGTAATAACTTGTATTTTGTATATAAAATACAAAAATCTAAATTAATTATATTTTTTTCTTTTTCTTTATATAAAAATTCTCTTAATTCGTTAATTTTATCTTGGTATTCTTTTTTCTTGATTTCTAATTCTGTAATTTCTTTTCTACTCTCAAAATATTCATTAACTTTAAATTCTGGAAGAAAACCATACTTAACAATAAAATTAACAGTATCCATTTCAGAGTCTTTTAAGTCTAAATATTGATATTTTATATCATGAGTTAATTCTTCAAACTTTTTAAAAGCATCGTATCTTTTTTTTATATCTGCTTTTTTATCTAAAATTTTAACTATTTGTTCTGACACAATAAAGTTCCTTCTTTCTAAATCATAAGTATAATTATAAAAGAAATTAAAATTTAGTCAACTTTAAAGACAATGCATACTTTTCATTAAAATATTCAAGAACAGATTTCCAATCAGGAAATGTAGAACTGCCAAAATGTATAAGTTTGCCTTCAAAATATTCTTGACCTTTACCTGAATCGTTATCATCAATTAAATAATCACCTTTATTCAATCCTTTATTTGGAGATATAATTATTTTATGACAAAATTCTAAACCAAAATATTTTTCAATCCATACTCTTTTCTCTGTATAACACAAAGGATTTTGTACAGAAGGTGCTGTTAATATATAGACATCAAATAAAGAACAATTAATAAGCTCTTTAACTGATTCTATTGAATTTTCAATAGGTTCTAAATTCGCAAAGAATCCATATTCAGCTTGTGGAAATTTAATATAAGGATTACTTTCTATTTTTTGTTCATATGATTTATAAAAGTCTGCTAAAACTTCATCCATATCTATGTAAATTATTTTTTTATTCATGTTATTTTGTCCTATATTGATCTTACTATATTATTTTTATTGACATTAATATTTTGATTATTAAATTGGTTATTTAAATAAAATGTTTTAAGTTCTTCAGTAATATTATTTTCTTTTTCAAAATGAAGATTTTTATTATTTATTAATTTAATGATTTTATCTTTATTCTTTGTTTTTTCTTCATTAGTTAAATTATTTATATGCTCAAATATTTTATTGTTTCTAATATTAATTTTCATATCTACAAAATTTAAATTTTCAATAATATCAATTTCTTTTTCAGTTAAAGAATTAATAAAATTTTCAGAATTTTTATGTTTCTTTTTATTTTCTACTTGTTCATAATAATAATAAAATATTTTTTTATAAACATTATTTGATACTTTATCATGTTTAAAGTTATTTATTTTTTTATTTTTAAATATTTTATAAGGAATCATTGATAAATAGAATGCAATTGGAATTGAAATACAAAAAAATAATAGTACTTCAGGAGGATTTAATTTTCCTACAATATAAAAAACAACATCATAAGAAAATTTAATAAATAAACCCATAAAAATTACAGTATAATATAATATTATTAAAACATCTGAATCTGACTTTTGTGTGTTTTCTTCTAATTTATTTTGGATAGATATAATATAATCTATGTTATCCATAATATATTTTTGTTTATCTTGCATTTGCTTCTCCGAACATGCCATAATTATAGCATATTAGAATAAACAGTCAATATATTAATTATCTTTTAAGTTTTTTACTTTTATTAATCTTTTTATTATTTTTTACATCTTCAAGATTATCAAAATTTTCTAATTTATTTAATAATTCATTTGATTCAGACAAATCAAAAGCTTCATTCTTTATAAAATCAGACAAATAAATTCTCAAAGGTCGTGGCATAGAATTAATTCGTTTTTCTATTATTTCATCTTGCTTATTACTTGGTAAAGATTCAAATTCTTTATATGATTTATGTGTAACAACTTCTGTAATAATTCTTTTAGATAGAGAAGGTGATAGTTTATCAATATTGAAAGATTTTTGTAGATTTAAAAATGCTTCTTGTTTTTTATCTGGATTTAACATATTATAAAACAGTATTAACTTATCTTCGTCAAGATTAAAATATTTGTCTTTTATTTCTTTAAAATCATCTTTAAAATAAGACTTAATACCATAACTTATTCCATTAAAGTTTGATATTCTATTATTAAGAATCCCCTTAAATAATTCATCACTAAAATCACTCATTTGTTTTTCAGAACTTTCTTTTAAATTAATGATATCAAAATATTTATTAAAGAATTCTTCACTTTGATTTGCATAAATAACCATTTTATCTAAATTTTTTGATAAATTTAAATTTTCACTTAAAAAATCCAAGGAACTTTCATGAATATTTTTAAAATGAATAAGTTTTTCAATATCAGTAATACCAATATCTTTTAATTTTTCAATATAATTTAAACCTACTTTAAATCTGCTTTCATCTTCTTGTGAGAAAAATTGCGTAATGGAATGTGATAATTCATTATTTAAAATATCATCAAAATATTCACCCTGATTATCAATGATTTCTTTTTGAATTAATTTCATTGTAATAGGTGTTTCAAAAAAAGCATTAATTGTTTTATTATCAAAATAAGCAACTTCTCTCATCCAATCAAATACTTCATATGAATATAATTCTTCAGGATTATCAAAGTTACTATCAAGTTCTTGTATGAAGTTAATTGTATTTTTACTATTGATAATATCTGTCATATTATGTGAGAATAAATGAGTAAGTTGTTTTTTATACTCTTCAAGATTTAATATATCTTTTGATTCTTCATATAAACCATAAATAGCATATTTTTTTGCTAATAAACGCTCATCATGAATAGGTATTTTACTATTTTTAATTTTGTATATTAATGTTTCTTTATCAATTTCATTAAATATATGATTATACTGATTTACACTATTATTATCAATTTTAATATCAGAACGATTATAAACTTCTTTTACATCACCATCAGTTTCAATTATAACTGCTTTCAAACTTTCTTCCTCAAAAGGTGGCTGTTCAAAATCGTAAACAAAAACAAATCTTTCTTGATCTCCTACATAATCAAAATAAAAATTTTTATCTCTGGAAACACACCAGTTAGAAGTGCCTAATGTTTTTGCATCATCATGATTAAGAATTTCAATGACTAATTTGTTATCTTCATTTAATAATATTTTAGAATTAGTTTTTTTTAATTTTTCTAAATAATTTTTTTTATTCCAATCACCTTGTACTTCTTCATATAATTTTTCTAATTCGGAATTTAAATAATCTACATCACTAAATCCTCTTATTTTTCTACCGACCATTTTTTTAATTAATTTTGGTGATATTTCAGCTTCTGCAAACATTTTTATTATTTTATCAGTTCTTTCATTTAAAATGTCATTATGTTTACTATATAAGTCTTTTTTTATTTTTTTATAATTAGATTTTACAATTGCTTTATGGATATCATCACTTAAATTTTCAAACTGTTTATTTAAATTTTCATCTTCTTTATTAAAATAATCAAAGAAATAAATATTATTATTATTTAATAAATTTTTATGTTTTTTATATTTATCATAAACATTCATAACAGAATCTTTATTAATACCATTTTCAATTAATGAATTAATTATTTTGAAATAATTACCTTCTTTTTCTTTTATTTTCTTCATTAAAAAGTCTTGTGCATTCATATTATAAAAATCTCTTATTGTTTATTTTATTATATCATACTATAATGTATATAAAAGGAATTTTAAATACATGGATAATATAAATTTATTTGCTGAATTATTTGGCTTGGTCGCAACAATATTAATATTTTAAAATAAGCTATTTTATTATTATTTTAATACTCCTTTATAGATGGATAAAAATAAATAAGGTGGAAACATGTCAGAGTTAAATATACATTATGTAGATCCAGAAGAAGATTACGAATATATAGAGCAAGCTTATAATTTAGCAAAGGAAGAAAATATAGGTATCACAAGAGATAGAGAGGTTGTTAATGTTGTTTTAGATGATAATGATAATGTTATTGCAACTACATTCGATGCTTGGGATTTTGAAACTTTTGAATTTGATGTTGTTGTATCTAAAAAAGAACAAGGAAAGAAAATAGGTGCTCAATTAACAGACCTTGCAATAGAACGTTTTGAAGATTATAAACTAATGAATGAGAATGCTATAATCAAGTTATTTGTTGTTAATGATAATATGAAAAAAATATTAGAAAGAAGAAATTTTGAAGTTACTCAAAAAATGCAAGATAACTATATAATGTCACCTAAAAATGAAATAATAGACTACTTAAATAATAGAGAGCAAAAAGTAGATCCAAAAAAGAAAAATAAATTGACTTAAAAATATCATTTTGTTATTATATTAAAATAAATTTAATAAGAGATAATGTTATGACAGACGAACAAATGGAAAAGATGCTTGCATATTTAGATTCTGAAGAATTTAAAAAAGATATGGACAAGATGATAAAAGAAGAAGAAGAAAAAATAGAAAAACATAAGCAATTCTTTGAAACTGAAGAGTTTAATATTATTTATAATAAAATAGTTGATTCAGGTGAAGATAGTATCGATGGTAGTGGTTATATAGAACAATGTATTACAGAAAAAGAATTTTATGATTTCTTTGATAGTGTTTGTGCAGTTTTAGATATGAAAGATGAAGAAGATGCTAACTTCCCTACTAATTTTGTCGAATATAAAGGTTTAATACTAAAAACAGTACATGGTCAAGGTTCTGTATCTTTTATTGAAGTTACTTCGAAAGCAAAAGCACTTAAATATCAAAAGAATATAGAAGATTTTTAATGAATAATTCAATAAATATAAAAAATAATTTCAAAGCTCAAAAATTATTGGCTTTTTTTGAAAATAAATATTTTTTTAAAATATATAATGAAATTATTAATTCTGGTTTTAAAGAAATTAGTGATTCCTCTTATTTTGAATATAACTTTATAACAAAAGAAGAGTTTTTTTCATTTTTTGATAGTATCTTTTATAAATGTGAAACTAAAAGTGAAGATTCTATGGTTTGTTGTTCTGATTATGTTGAATATAAAGGGTTAGTATTAAGAAAAATATATGGACATAGAAAAATAAATAGTATAGTTGTTACTGATAAAGTAAATATATTTAAAAATAAAAAGAAAATAGAAGATTTTTAATGAAAAAAGTAAAATCACCATTAAGATACCCAGGCGGTAAAAGTAGAGCAGTTAAAATAATTACGAATATTATTCCAGAAAAAGAGGATACGTTAATTTCTCCTTTTTTTGGTGGTGGTTCTATTGAATTAGAGTGTGCTCAAAATAATAAAATAGTGAAAGGTTATGATAACTTTTTACCATTAACTGATTTTTGGGAACAATTAATACATAATAATATTAATTTAGCAACAGAAATAGAAAAATATTATCCATTAAGTAAAGAAGATTTTTATAAATTACAAAAATCACAATTTAATAATTTATCAAAATTAGAAAGAGCCGCCATATTTTATGTATTAAATAGAAGTTCTTTTTCTGGATCTACTTTATCAGGTGGTATGTCACCAAATCATCCAAGATTTACAACTTCTTCAATTCAAAGAATAATTGATTTTAAAATAAAAAATTTAACCGTTGAAAATAAATCCTTTGAAGATAGCATAAAAGAAAATACAGGGCGCTTTTTCTATTTAGATCCTCCTTATATTATAAAAAATTATTTATATGGTAATCGTGGTGATAAACATAAAGATTTTAAACATTTATTATTAAAAGAAATATTAGATAATGAAGAAAAATGGATAATGTCATATAATAATTCAGAAGAAGTTTTAGATTTATATAGCAATTATCATATTATTTATCCAGATTGGAAATATGGTATGTCGAAAAATAAAGATTCTAAAGAGGTGTTGATTTTTAGCAAAAATATTGAAAAAATATTAAAAAAAGAAAATAAAATTTAAAAATCATTTATCTTTTTTCTATAATTAAATAATTCAATCATATCCTTTGTATATTTTCCGTTAATTGATTCAATTTCTTCAATGGTAATATAATTATTAATAATATTTTTTAAAAAATAATCTATTTTTTCTATATCTTTTTTTTCAAATATTCTATTAAAATTAGCAAGTGTAACAATTTTAATATTTATAGACTCAACATCTCTAAATTTAAAATTATAATTCAAAAAAACATCACAACTTTCAAAATGACCATATAAGAGTCCATAAGATAAAGCACAAGTTTCAATACTTATGTTCTTTACTTTTCTTTTTTTTAAAATTACATCTAAAATTTTATAATAATTGTTTTCTAAACAATAATTCAAAGATTCATGAATTAAAAAATCAGATTTATATGGTTGTTTTAATAATTCAACCACACTACTTATATTATTATTTTTTATGGATTTTGTAATCTTTTTATTATAAAGAATTTCTTTTTTTCTATATTTTGCTTTTTCTTTTAAGTTCATGAAAATAATTATATATCTATAATATAAAAAAATCAAATATATTAATATTTGTATTTAAAGTTTAAAATAAAATTATTTTTTAATAAGTAGTAAAAATTAAAAAATATAAGAACACATTCTGTTAATATAATAGGATAAGATTGATATATATAAGCGTATATTGAATATATTGATAATGCTATAATGCTATTAACTCTATACCAAAACTCATCACAACTTAATTCTGCAAACCGTGATAAAGAAAAAGCAATTAAGGGAACAAAATTCAACAAAGTAACAGTATTATTAAAATAATAATTAACTCCAAAAAGTATTAATGATATAAAAAATATTGTTAAAACTGCAATATTTTTATTAATTTTTTTATCAGTTATAAAGCAATAACTACCGATGATAACAACAAAAAATAAAGTAATAGTACCAGAATATGCACCTTTAAAAAAAAATAAAGTGCCAAGAAATATGGCAATAATAAGATTAATTAATATCATATATTTTTTATTTTTTCCAAAAAATGAAAATAATGCGATAATTACTGGTATATATTCAATCATGGTTTATTTTTAGAAACTTTTTCTTGTTTGATTGTATTATTTTGTTTGTTAATTAAAAAAGAAATAGGTGAATATTTTTCTATTCTTTCAATTTTAGTTTTTATTTTATCAACTTCAATTTCATTTTTACATTCATTAATAATATTTTTATTTTTAATTAAATTAACAAACTCTGATAATCCTTCCATATTTAAAGTAGAAGAACCAAATATACCTTTTACAAAAGGTTCTGGTAAATGAAAGTCTAATAAATCTTCATATCTATCAGTACTATTTAATTTATGCATGTCTTGATATTTTTCATTAAATATAAGCCCACAACAAATATCTAATGTTTCTTCTTTTGTAAATACAACACCATTTGCTTCTAATTGTTTTCTTCCTGAGAACAAGTTTCTTGGTCTACTCAGTATATTTTGTTTTAAAACATTGTTTAGTTCTTCTTGATCTTCTGACACCTCTGAAAGTTTTGTTTTTATTCTTAACATTTTAGTTTTCATTCTATCATCAACATGCATGATCTTATCTTTTAAATCTTGAATTAATTCTTTATCTTTATCTTTATTAAAATCTAAATAATTAAAAACTTCCTCTGTACTATGTGCGAGTACCATTTGATAAACAATATCAGGATTTGATTTAATATAATCTTTTAAATTGAGTTCTTCTTCAACTGATTGTAATAAGTTAATTATTTCTTTATTAAAATGATAACAAGTTAACTCTTTTAAGTTTTCTTTTAAATCATAATTATCATTTGATATAAGAAGTTTAAATTGCTTTTCAGAATCTTTATTGGAGTATGATATGTTGTGTAGAATTGATTCTGTATATTTTATTTTATTATACATTGCACATTCTAATAATTCTTCATTTTCCATAACTTTTGTTATAATATCACAACCATAATCTGAATAATTAATACTTTCAGCATAGGTCATTAATATATCTAACATTCTACCATTATCGTCAAGATCAGTAAAAATTTCAGGATAGTTTTCAATTAATTTAAAAACAGCTTTTTCATTATGTTTACTTAAAAAATCATGAAATTGTGTATCTTCTAAATAATTAAAATTACATTCATCTAAATAATCATTAATATTTTCTTCAAATTCATTAGCAATAAGAAGTAAGGTAATATATTCATTTGAATAGTTTTTTTCTTCTAATCGACTTACAAATTCTTCTTCTGTATATCTATCAAAGTAATCTTCATATTTATTGTATTCTTCTTCTTTCATAAAACTATCATCATTGAAATACCCACTGGTTACATTCCCTTGAGCATTAACAATATAGGCGGTTTTACTTTCATTATCAGAAGGATCTTTATTGAAATCATAACAAAATATTATACGATCTGAATCTTTTCGATAATTTTCAAAAGTTTCATTTTCTTTATCTCTAGATATACACCACATCGGGCTACCTAAATTATTGCTACTTTCAAAATCAAAAACTTCAAATAATATTATATTGTTTTGAGTTGATAAGATATTTGTATTATTTTGTTTTACTAATTGAAGCTTAGAGTTTAAATCCCATTCACTAAAAGTATTAATATGATCTAATAAAAGTTCATTTAAAGATTCAGTAGATTGAAAAGCTTTTATTTTTTTTGCTACATTTTCTTTTATAAAATCAACAGTTACATTTAATTCAGCTAATGTATGAAAGTATTTATATGTGTCTTCATTAAATATTTTCTTATGACTTGATATAGTTCTTATTAATTTATTTGATTTTTGTTTAATTAGTGCTTTTGCACAATCATCATTAAAGTTTTCAAAACGTTTACGAGAATCATGTTGTGATTCACTTTCTTTATAGTCTTTAAAATAGTCTTCAAGAAATATCTTGTTATTTCTCATAATGCCTATATTTTTTTGATAATTAAAAATATAGTTTTCATAAAGGTATTGTTTACTAATACCTTTATTAAGTAGACTTGATATATATTTTGCTTCAATTCCTTTACATTTTAAAGAATCTATAACATCTTGTTTTGAATACTCTGACATGTTATTACTCTTTACATTTTTGGTCTTCTTGAAGATTTTGGTTTTGGATCGTCTAATCTCTTACTATACTGAAATTCATAATTAGGATTATTTTCTAATCCGTTGGATATTTTAGGATTTTCATTTAATTCAACTTTATCGCCTAATTTAAATTCAACTACTTGACCATTAGTACCTTCAATATATAAATTTCCATTTACAGAACCTGCTTTTATTAATGTATCTTTTGTAATTTCAGCTTCATGGGCAAATATAAATCCAAAAGGATCATCTTTTGGGAAATAGATTTTTACTTCATCAAAAAGTTGTACCGCCTCTTCAATATGAAGTGGATTCTCTTGTGAATGAGTAAAACCATCTTTTGAAGTGTAATAATACATACCTGAATCATCTATTTCACCTTCATTGACTAATCTATTAATTTCTTCAATTTTATTTTCAAATGAAGCAAATACTTTTTCTACTTCTTCATCACTACCAAATACTAAAGTTTCGTTTGTTGTTGTATAACCTCTATGATCATCTTCATTATAATGGTGATATTCTTTTACACCAATTTTACTAACACCTTCTATTTTTTCTCTTTCTAAAATATCTTTTATACTTTGAGCTTCACCACGTAAATCAACAACAAAAAGCTTATTTAACGAATGGTCATAAACAGATAATGTATCTTCATAATGATAAGCACCTAATGATTCACCACCTTTTTTCTCAGTTACATCTATATTTCTAATTCTAAGATCCCCAAGGTTATCAACTTTAAGAAAATCTATGAATTCTTCATCACCATAATTAACCATAAAAATTGTAGTTCCATCTTTTTCTATTTTATCTTTTGCTTTATTATATAAAAGAATATAATCTCTTTCAGAAATAGGTGAAGTTCCTTCTAATATTTTATTAAAATCAGCTAATAAATTAGGATTAAATTCTCCATTACTATAAGTATGTCTTGCTATTAAAGCTTCTTCTTTTAAAAGATTTTCTGTATATGTATTGGCAGCTTCTAATCTAACCACGCCATCGAATGATACTCCACCATTTTCAAGAAACTGTTGAGCATCTTTTAATCCAGTATATTTTTCTATTTCTTTAAAATCTTTAAAAATACGTTCTTCTGGTTTACTATCAGGTGTGTAAACAGTAAATAGCATTTGATTTTCTTTTTTATTATTTAAAAATTCTTTAATTTGAGACATGTTAATTCCTATTTTCGTTATTTGATATAAATATTATAACATGAATTATAAAGAAAAATAATTATATTGATTTAAAAATTCTATTTTTTTTAATTTTTCCTTTAGAATCAAATCCAAATTCTTTTTCTAAACTTGATTTTGATATTTCTATTATTTTTTGTAAACTTTCTTCTGGAATATATATTGTTAAATCTTTATTTTCAAATGATTCTTTAATTGTCTTCTTATTTCGAGAATCATAAACAAAACCAGTATCATGATAACAAATAGAATCTTCTGGTATATAAGCAGTATAAAGATTATCAAGAGTGTCTTTTATTTTATCTTTTTCTATATGATTAAAAAAATAAGTTATGTCATTATAAGTCGGTTTATTAATAAAGGCAAAAACACCATTAGTATTAAAATCAGGACACATTTCAATATGTCCTGAAATTGCAAGATTTCTTAAGTATTCATTTTCTATATGTTGAATACTGTTTTTGAAATCTTCTTTATTTAAATAGCTATCTTCAATGTGTTTTTGTATTTGAGATTGAAAAGCATTTGAAGAAAGTCTATATATTTTAATATAATTCATTTTTTATTTCCACTTAACCTTTTGCTTTTTCTATTTATATTCCCTACTTTTTCATCACAAATTTTTTGCAAAATACTTGCTAAATCATCTTTGACATTATTTATCATATCTTGTTTTTCTTGATTGGATAAGTTTTTATCATTCATCCTTTCTCTTAAATTATCAGATAAATCGTTATACTCTCTTCCTTTTCTTTTTAATATTGTTGATTCATATAGTTCACGAGAATAAGAAGAAGCAAACTTAACAAACCAACTAACATTTTCAAGATGGTTTATATTTATATTTTGTCCCTCATTTAAATAAACTTCTAATGTATCAGAAATCAGTTCATTTGAAATATTTTTTAATTTTTCGTATTGTTCTGGTCTGAAACATCCTCTTTTTTCGAATGTTTGTAGCAAGTTTGGTGTATAAAAGTTATAATTATGAATAACAGTATCATCTTTATAACTCTTTAACGTTCTTTCTTTAATAACTGTTAAATAATCACCTGCAAAAATAAGCTCTTCATTATTATTTAAATCTAATCTTTTTTCAATAATTTTAGCGTTTTTCTCTTTAGAAGATAAACACATTTCAAAAATATGATTTGCGCTGTCATTATTTATTCTTTCTGGTTTATTAATTGTGATATATTGAAAAAGTGGATCAGACGTATTATTACAATTTTGAATATACTCGTTAATGTCAAAATCTGATTGATTTACTTGAAATTTTAAACTATTAATAACTTCAACTTCAACGTCTACTTTTCTTTGAGGCTCCATTAATATTTCATCTTCTATACCAAATTCTGATAAGTTAACATCAACAGCTTCGCCTTTTTTAATTTTAGTTTTTAAAACCACGCCACAATAACCAGATAATGTATCACCTTCTTTTGATCTTTTAGCTTCTGCTTGAATAATTTCTTGTGTAGGATAATATGTTTTGGTTGTTTCTGCAAATCCTGTTGCGGTAGCTTTACTTCTTGTATAACTTGAAGCACTATTATCTTGAATCCAGCCATTATTTTTTTCTAAATTCTTCATAAAGCGATAATATTCTAATCTTGATTTAAAATTAATCCCGCGATATATGATTAAATCTTCTTCATTAGGATATTTTGCTAATAATGTATCATATGTACCTTTTTCATATATACCTATTTCATTTTTAACATGTTCTTTTAATTGTCTATCTGAATCACTCAAAAATTCATAATCGTCTTCATACATTATAACTCTTCCTTTTTGTTAATTTCAATTATAACATATTTTGAAAATATGATAAAATGATATAAAAGAATAATGGATTAATTTATGTTTAAAGAAAAAATAAAAAAAGAGTTAAAAGAAGCTTCAGAAGAATTAGATATATCACTTAAGTTTGATGAAGATGATATTGTTATTTATGGTTCTATATTTGATAAAGAAAATCCAAATGATATAGACGTATATGTAGAGTTAAATATAGATCTTAATGATTCAAATGAAATTTATCAAGTATTTGATTTTGAAAATGCCGATGATAGAAATTATATAGGTGAAGATGATGCAATAAATGCATTAAAAGAATATTTGCATAAGAATACTATGTTGAAAAGTCAACTTGAATATGAAGGAAAAAAAGTTGATATTAATTTAGATACCTGTGAATTTGAAAGTTTAGAAATGTCAGGTAAAAGTCAAAAATTAAAAGAATTTATTTATGAAATGGAAATTTATAGAGCGGATAATCAAAAAAGAAGATTACAAGAATCCGAACTACCTAATATATTAAATAGTCAAGAAGCGATAGATAAATTTTCAGAAATTGCAAATCTTCAACGTAAAAAACCAGAAAAATTTATGCAAAATTTGCAATTATACATGGGAGGTGGTACTGTTAGTAGTATGATAGAACATATTGGCGATCTAAGTCATAGAATTAATCAAAACATGTATATTCATAATGGTAAAGTTGAAAGATCACTTGAAAATATAGAACCAAAAATTAATAATGCTCTTCGTAGATTTAAAATGGAAAAACCAATATTAGAAGAGTTTTATGAAAATATATATAACAATTTTATTTATGATAAAAATTCTTCTAATCCGAAAATAGAAGAAAATACAGTTGAAGAGTTTAGAGAACGTGTAATAAGAGATTTAAAAGAATATGCAAAGTTGCATTCTGAATTACCTGTTTATAATGACGTACAAAGATATGCAAGAGATTCTGCTGTTTGTTTAGGTAATTTAGATGTAGAAGGATTAAAATACAATTTAGAAAGTTTAGATAATATTATTCAACAAGAAATATTTATACAAGAAGCTTCAAAATATGATCCTAATTATGAAAAAAATACTATTAAGAATTTCTTAAATAATAAAATAAAAGAATCAGTAAATGAAATTAACTGGTCAAATGAAAGTAATGCAGAACGCCCTTATAATTTTGAAGATGATAATTATGTTGTATTAAATGTAAAAATTGAAGATGTAATAAATAATATGGCAGAAGATTTCAAATTAGACCTAAACAATTCAACAGGTGGAAAAAATGCTATTGGTAATCGCTTGGCAATGGCAAAAGAACACTTACTAAAAGGTGAGCCAATGGATTATCCAGAAGTAGGATATAGTGAATATACTGGAAAAATAGAGTTTACAAATGGTAGACATAGAACAGTAGCTGCTTATCAATTAGGTCACGATTATATCCCAATGTTTATATATAAAGATACATTAGAAAAATTTAAAGAAATAGTTAAAACAAAGAACAATAAAACAGGAAGCAATATAATGAATAATCAATTTAAAAAAGAAATGCAAAATGTAATAGAAAGAAATAAAGAAGCCATAGATAATATGTTACCAGAAACAGGATTATTTAGTAAAGACACTTATGGTGTTTTTGAAAAAAGTGATAGAAATCCTAATGAATATTTTCAATCAGATGATTGGAAAAAAATAATTAGAGATAATTTTTTTATAGCTTTAAATTCAAAAAATGATACTAAAAGTGAATTTAAAATGTTAATGAATCAACATTTAGAAGATGATTTGGCATTCTTTGGACAAGCAAAATTAGCAAAACAAATTATAAAAAATGAAATAAATTTAAAAAGAGAATTTATTAAATTTCAACTTGCGTTAGATGAAAAATCTCCTGAAGAACTTGATCCTTTAATGGATATAGATGATTTTCAAGAGGAACTTATAGGAGAAATAATTGACTATATAGCAAGTAAAGATAAAACAAAACCAGAAAATTTATATAATAATATAAATATAAATTTATTAATTCCATTTATAGAAAACCCTAATTATATAGAAGACTCTAAAATTTCTTATAGTAGAGATCACAATGCAATATTATTAACAGAGGAAAATATTGAAGTAATCAATCAATTAGATATAACACAGAATGATATGGATAGATATTATATGCAGAATTCTCTTTCTAGAATTGAGGATATAAATGAAAGTTTAAAAGAAGATGGTTTATTAAGTTATGAAAGCTTAAAAAAAGATTCTCATAAAAATAACAATATGCTTTTAACAAAAGATTTTATGAAATCAATAGAAAAAGAAAGAGCCGTATTTCCTTATGTTTTAGTTAGTGAAAATATAAAAGACCTATTAGAAAAAGATAGTGATAAAATAAATTTAAAAAATGGTGTAGTTTGCTTACATAATGAAGATCAAGTTACATTCTTGTCTAAATTTGAAAAAAATAAAGAAGTTAGATTACAAGATATAAGAGATCAGCATTTTAAATTAAAAGAAGTACCAGAAAAAGTTTATGATTCTGTTTATGAAGCTTATAATTCTCAAAAAAGAGGTTTAAAGAATAATTAATAATTAAATTTATTTTTTAATTTCTGTTTAGGCGTATGTTCTTTGATTGATTTTAAAAATAATGAATAATCAAAACTGGCAGATATTTGTTTATTTGAATTTTCATTGATAACAGACCTCCATTTTGGTATTTCATGATCAGAATGAGTTAAGTCAATTTTCTTAAATTGAACTAACTCATTTTTTTTATCAAAAATAGTCATGAAAGCTAATAAATCATGCATACATTTTTTTCTTTCCGAACCATTAAAATAATTTTTTAATGTATTGTTAAAATAACTATTTTCATTATTTAAATCTTCAAGTCCTACAAAACTGGCATGACAAATATTTTTTGATATAAAATATATATCAATATTTTTTGATAGAACCTCATCGGTTGATTTTATATCTAAATTAAGATTCCAAGTAGGAACTTCTTCTCTTTTTTTAAATTTCTTTAATGTATTTTCAATACCGACAACATCTTTACCAGCAAAACCACCTTGTATATAAGGTTTAAAATTATTTGGATCATAATGATTTAAACACTGAGATAATGTATATAGACTACCTCCACAAAAAAATGTTCTTTCTCCTATATCTTTTTTATAATCAAAATAATCATTCAAATAGCAATAAAAATTTTGATTATCTAATTCTGCTTTTTCTAATAAAGAAGAATGTATATCTTCATCTTCTGGATATTCTGTTATATCACCTGATACGATAATAGGGATATTTTTTTTATATAAATTGAGTGTATTTTTTAATAATTTAAGTTCTTTCATTGAAGGATTGTGGATTGATATTTCCTGAATATTATAGTCTTTATCAAGTGCATATATTAATGTCATATAATCATCAATATCTTTTCTTAATTCAAGATCTAACCATATAGTTTTATTATTCATAATTATTCCTTTTTTTATATTTTAACATAATTAAAAAAAATGTTACAATGAAATTAGATAAAGGAAATTAAAAAATGACAAAAAAACCTAGTAGAAGCATGCAAAAATTTTTAGAGAGAAGAAAAAAAGAGAATGAAGAAAATGCAATAGATTATATATTGTTATCTGAAAATGAAGAATTTAAGCAAGCTTTTGTTATAATAGATAGAAGAAATACAGGTAGAGAAATAAAGTTATTAGAGCATAAAAATCGTAATACTCATACAGATATACAAAACTTTATTTATGATTTTTTAGAAAATAATGCCACTGCTCATGATTTAGATATAACAATAATTGGTGCATTTTCAAGAGATAAAAAATTTCATAAATATTGTGAAGATAATAATATAGATGTTGTTACTGATTTTTCATTATCCAAGCCAACTCTAAGACACTATAATACAATAGGAAAAAAAGCAATACAAGAAAAAAGAAAGCTTTTGTTAAAAGAATTAAAAAATTACAAAGAAAATGTTATGTTATATACGGATGGTTCTGAACATGGTAAGAATATAGGATACGGTTGTATTGTTGATTATGCAAGTAGAAAAGAACCAGTAAGATTATCAGAGGGGATGAAAAAAAGTGATAACGGTTATTTGCATTTTGAAATTAATCCAATAATATTAGGTTTAAAACATGTTGTTGATAATCCAGAATTAAAAGATAAAAAAATAATAATTACAATGGATAGCGATTATGCTAATGAAGTTATATCAAAAATAAAAGAAGATAAAGATTTACAAAATCAATATAGTGAGTTATATGAATTAATGAAAGAAGTTGATTTTAATATTCAAACAAATGTAATAAAAAGTCATAAAAATAAAATAGCAAATACAAAAGTAAATATAGATTTCAGATTTAACAAAGAAGTTGACGAATTAGCAAGCCAAGCAAGGTTAAAAATTCAACATAAAAAAAGATTATCTATTTAAAACTTAGAGAACTTGATTTTTTAGGACTATTTTCTTCTTGTTTTTTAATTAAAAAGTTTTCTACTTTATTTTTATTTGCAATAAATGTTTCATAAGCAGTAGGCTCACCTGCAAGTTCTGGTAAGAATTCTAATATGTATTCTTTAACTTCTTGCTTATAATGATTGCAAGTATCTCTTAAGTCAGTCACTGTTGTTCTAAAGCTTTCTAACTCTGAATTAGCAGACTCTGAATTATCAGAAATCAAAGATTCAACAGAAGATTTTATCCATTCAAGATCTTTTACTATTCTTTGGATATCCTTTCTTCCTTCTTTAATCGAATTACCAACACTTTCAAGTACATATTCAACATACTCATGTTGATCTACATTGCCATACATTTCAGTATATTCATCTTCTTTTTCATCTTCAATAGATTGAATAATATCAGTTAAACGATCTTCTAAATGTTCTTCTGCCATATCAAGCCAAGCAAATCCCCAAGCCGCAATTTCATCTGCATTACTCATAGCATCATTTAAAGAAGAAAAGTCAGGACTAATATCAATAGGATTGTCATCGTCATCATAGTCACCTATACCTTCAATAGACTCTAACACAGAGTCAATCATAGGACAAGTATTGGAAGGTTGTGTAGGTAAATTTAATCTTTCTTCTGAACTTTTATTTTTCATTTATATATTTTTTTGTTATATAAATATTTTAACATAAATTAATGATATAATGAAAATAAAATTAAGGAGTAATTATGGAAGATAATTATATAACATTTAAGACTAAAAATGGAGAAATAAATATAGTTTATTCAGATAAAGAAGATTTTGAAGGTTTAGAAATGATAAGCGATAATATAACACAAAACACAGATATTTCAGAATCAAAAATAGAAAAAATATTTAATTATTTTAAAGAAAAAAATTTATCGGTTAGTCTTTTATCTTCATTAGAAATTAATGAAAAATATAGAGGAAAAGGAGAAGGAAAAAAATTATTAGAAAGATATGAAAAAGAAATAATGAATAAAACTGATGTTGATGTATTAATTGCGAGAACTGAAAATAAACAAAATAAAGGGTTTGTTTTAGAAAAATTTTATGAAAAATATGGATTTAAAGGAATAATTTAGATTCAGGTGATTTGTTAATGTTTTCTAAAGGTTATGATATGGTATTAGAGGAATATTTAAATCTTGATCAAGAAAGAAAAAAAATGATTGATTATTTAGATAAAAACGAAAAAGTTAAAAATAAAAATCAAAAACTTTATGATTTTTTAAAAAATAAAATTGAAGAAAAAGAAAAAAAAGAAATTAGAAATTTCTTTAAAAATGAAAAAAAAGTGATACAAAAAATAGTAAGATTAAAAAAATAAAGGAAATGTTATGAATGCTGGAATATTTTCAATACCACTCTTGCTGTACACAGAAGATTTGAAAGATCATCATAAACTATATGCTATAAAAGAGAATTCTTGTGAATCTTGGTTTGCTTATGTTCATAAAGATGAAATAGAAAGAATGAAAATACTTTCAGATAAAGAAATCCAGAAAGTGTTAAAAAAATTAAAATTTAAAAGAAGTAATAAAAACGAATATGGTTTATCGTCCAATTTAAATATTTTTTTTGATCATGTATATGATAAAGAAGAAGATTTTAAATATAAAAAAGAAAACCATAAAGTTGCTGAAGAAAAACAATGTTATAATAATGCTAATCATCAAAGTTATTACTTTGGTTTTTATAAAATAAATAATAAATTTGAAAGATTTAAAAACATCTTTATAGATAGTTATTTTAAAACAGAAGAAATTTTATATAAAACTAAATATAAAATTGAAGATAAACTTAATAGATTTGATTCTGACTTGTTTGGTGTTTTTGTTATTTCAGCAGACGGTATTTTTGATCATGTTAGAATTTATGCGATTAATGAGAAAAAAGAAGTCTTTATCACTTATAGTACTGAATTTAAAGAACTAAAAGATATAAATAATTTAAAAAAAATTGATTTTCAAAAAAAAATATATAATTTAAAATTTACTAATTTTGAATATAAAGCTCCAATGATTCGTAACATAATAAGTTCAAAAGAAAGAAAATATAATGAAGATTTTAAATATAATTTATTTAAAAAGGAAGATATGGTATATGAAGGAATGGGATTTTCTGGTTTTTATGTAGGTAATTATTATATAGATAAAAAAATTGAGATTAAAAAGAAAATAAATAGTTTTTAACAATTAACTAAAATATGTTATGATATTTATATAACAAAAAGATAAAATTATGGAAAATAAAAAAGTTGTTAAATTTTTAGAAACAAAAAATCAAGAAAAGATCTTAACTAAAAAAGAAAGACATCTTGAAACTTTAATATTAAATGTAGAAAAAATAGATAAAAGAATAGAAGCAATAAATAAAGTTCCAGTAGGAAAAAACTTTCATTGTGCTTGTGGATGTGGAAAAGAATGCATCAAAAAAAATAATGGTGACAAGTTTGGAAGAATATCAGGTGAAAAGAATTGCAAAGATAAATATCATGGAAGAAAAAGAGAAATTATCAAAACGATAAGCAAATTATCAAAGGAACAGTTAGCTCAACTTAAAGATAAATCAGAAAAAATAAGAGATATAATAGAAAGAACAGAAGAAAAATACAAATCAGAAATAAATAAATTAAAAAATCAAAGTAAAAGAAAAATATAAATAATTATAAATCAAAGGAAAGGATAAAATAAAAAAACCTATTTAGAATTAAATAGGTTTATTTTCGTCATAGATTTTAATAAATTCAGGTTTAGAAAACCAAGAAACACCACCATTAGCACTGCTATTACCAAATTTAGTCCAGTTTATGTTTTTAATAAATGATTTTAACTTTTCTGGTTCGATATTTGATTTTATATAATAACCTCTGTTTGTAGGTGTTACATCTTCAATACTTTTTATAACGGTAGGACTTGCGCCCATTACAAAAAAATCGGCATTTGATTCATCTGAAAAAGAAAAATCAGGATGTGTTTTATATGATTCTTCTTTAAATCTTAAATCTTTCAATCCTTGATATTGAGTCCAAATGAAAAAAGAACATGGAACATGATATGGTTCTCCATTTAAAAGAAAACTATTATCAGGTAAATTAATTTCTTGTGCTAATCGCCAGTTTTTAGGAAATATTTTTTGATTAGTATGCTTTTTGTAAACATTAGGTAATACAAAAGCAATAGTTTTTACATTATTAAAAGATAGTGCGTGTTGAATAAATTGTTTTGATAATTTATTTCTTTCACCAAAAGGTGGATTACCTATAATTAAAACATTTTTGTAATCTACGGGTATTTTATATTCAAACCAATCTTGTTGAATAATATCTTCTGATTCAGGTGCTAAGTCTAAAGAAATCAAATTACAACCATTAATTTGATTAGAAAAAGAACCATTACCAGCACTTGGTTCTATAATTAGATCATAAGAGCTAAGATCTATAAATTTCATTAAATCCTCTACCACTTTTGGATTAGTATAAAATTTATCAAAATTACATTTTTTACCCATTTTTGTTTATCCTTTTTATAGCGTAAATTGTATATTTTTTTTAATTTTTGTCAACTTTAATATTTTCTTTTAAATTTTTTATTTTCTCCTGATAATATATCTAATAACTTTTTGCTTTTTATCATTAAATTAGATTGTGTAGATAATTTAAGATTACTTAAAGGTTGGAAACTATATGTTTTATTTTCAGGTAAACAAACTTCACATTCTCTCTTCTTAGAATTATATCTACTTAAAAAAATTGGATGGTTATTTTGAATACTTGCTTTTCGTATTTTATTTATTGAATTTTTTGTTCTTGTAGTTAATCCTTTAAAAAAAGAATCAGGTTTATTTTGTAAATAAAAAGTTAGTTCTCCATTATTTAATTTAAAATCCCAACAATCTTTCATATCTTCTTCTGGTGTTGGTTCAATAATAGAAAATCCTTGAAAATATTTATTGATAGTATTCATTAAACTAATTTTTGAAAGTAATTCAGAACGTTTACCATTAACAGGATCAATAATAAATTTTTTTGCTAAATAATACAATGCTTCTTCTTTATCAATATTGAAATCAGTTTCTCTTTTTTGCCAAATATCTACAATGTTTTTTAAATAATCTTTAAAATTATTGAATTTTTCTGATTTAAACTCTTTTGATAGAAATTGATAATATTGAGCATAAGAAAGATTATTTTTTGTTTCTATAAATTTATCCATTTTTTCAACAGAATAAAATGTTGTTTTAGGACTATTAATATATCTATGATTAAAAGAACCATTATATTTTCTTTCTAATTTATTATTTTTAATGTAATTATCTATTTCAGTAAAAGTCATTTTTAGTGCATTATTAATATTAATATTTTAACATAAAAAAATAAAATAAAAATTTTAGAACAAAACCACTTTATTTTTTAATAATGTTTTTTCAAAATCTTCTTTTTTTACTTCATTTCCAAATAAATAAAATTTTTTTCCTGAAAATTCACAATTTTCTGAAATAGCAACATAAGCCGCCTCTTTTTCTCTATGAAGTTTTCCGTTATGGTAGTATTTTTTTAGATTAAAAACTGGATAATAATGAACTTCATATTCTTTTCCAGCTTCAATTATTTTTTCTTTTTTATAGGGAATTTTTTCTCTTAGTGTTTCCAGAAAAGAATTAATAATACCGTATGAAAATAAAAAAGGTATGAAAAAAATTGGAAGTTGACTAAATATTATAATTAAATTTATCCAATTAAACTCAAAATTTTCTATGATTTTAAATAATTGACTTTCACTGAATAAGGATAGAATGAAACACATACATATTGAATGAAGTATAAACAATGCAAGAATGACATCAACTCTCTCTGATAATCCAAATTTTCTTTTTAAAAAAAAATTAAAAAATATCATTATGTATTTATCCTTATTAAAATATTTAGAATATTTTTAAATTTGAATAATATTATTTTTAGTTTTTATATTTTTTTTAATAACTATAGTTTTATCAATTAAATTACATATGACAATAAAATAAGAAAGTCCTAACAAAAGACCTGAAAAAATAAAATAACCATTTTCAGTTACTGTTCCATAAGGAGACAAAATAAAAACCCCTAAAAAAGATATTAATCCAGAAAGAAATAAAGACAATGTTTGATTTTTATTTATGATTTTTTTAAATATATTCATACGAATTCCTATTTTTTAAATTGGTTAAATAGTAATTCAATTGAAATAAAATGTCAATATATTTTTATTTAATACTTTCTTTTAATGGCTTATATGAAAATCTATGGATCTCGCAAGGTCCATATTTTTGTAATGCTTCTTTATGAGCTTTAGTTCCGTAGCCTTTATGTTTTTCAAAACCGTACTCAGGATATAATTTAGCTGCTTCAACTATTTGTTTATCTCTTGTTACTTTTGCCAATATAGAAGCTGCTGCAATACCTTCTGATTTGGCATCACCTTTTATAATAAAATCGGCAGGTACAATTAATCCTTCTGGTAATCTATTACCGTCAATTAAAGCATATTCTACTTTATTTAAAGAATTTACTGCTCTTTTCATACCTTCCATACGCATAGCAAGGATATTGCTATCATCTATTTCTTTTGGTGAAATAGTAATAATTGAATATTCTAATGCTTTTTCAATAATTTGTGGAAATAATTCTTCTCTCTTTTTCTCAGTTAATTTCTTTGAATCATTAAGTCCTTGAATTGGATTATCAGGATCTAAAATAACAGCAGCTACAACCAAGTTACCACTAAGACACCCGGCTCCTTTATTTAATATATAAATAAATAGTTAAAATATTGTCCAAAAAATAATAATATTTAATGATTAACTAATGTTCTTTGAAATTTTCCATTTTCTTCTTTTATTTCAAATATTTTAAATTTATTATATTTTTTATTTAAAACACTTATTATTTTATTTCTATCTTCTATTGTTGTTCTAATTCCAAAAGTAATTGATTCAAGTTCTTCGCTATAAAACTTATAATCACCAAAATTTTCTTTTTCTTCAAATCTAAAAGTTAATAATCTCCATTCATCTTCATAACTCCATTTTTCATTTTTTGTATAATATACAATATCATTGCTTTTATTTGCAATAGCTGAATCACCATATAAAAGTAATTCTAATCCATTTCCAATAATATGATTGTTTGTATATTTTATTTTTTTAACTTCATTAAAACAAGAGTCTTTAATATTTGATTTAAAGCCTAAAACACATCCATAATGATTATCGCAATAAGTACCCCACATAACTTCATTTTCTGGAGAATCTGTTAGACAAAGAACTCTTGCTTTATTTATGTCCCATTTTTTATAATAATCTTTGATTTGTTTCAATATAGATTCTTCTGTTAAAGGTGATTCTTGAGGAATTGATTCAATTAATATTTTTTTTAACATATCGCTCTCTTCTTCTGAAATGTTTTTATCTAAATTATCTATAATACCTTTTGTTACTGTATCTTTTAATTTTGTATGTTTGGATATTCTTATTTGTAATAATATTTCTTTTTTAAGTAAAAATAAACATTTTATAAGAATTTTTGTTTCTTTATTAAAATCATAATTCTCAATATCTTTGTTATCTATTACGAAATTAATTATATATTCAATATATAAATTATAAGCTTTATATATTGAAGGTTCAAATTTAGGAGTGTTTTTAAATTCTAAAATATCATTAAATTTAATAGGACTTGACCATCTCAAAGAAGAATTATTTAAAATTTTAAAAGCAGTTTCAGCAGTAGTATATTTATATAATATATCTGGTTTTTTCATTTTATATTCCTTTTTATTTATGTAAGAAAGATTTCATTTCTTTTCTATTTAATATTTTTATTTTATATTTATTATTTTCATAATAAATAATTAAAGTGTTTTGTTTTAAGTTATATTGAGAAATAGATTTTTTATCTAATTTATTTAAATTATTTATATTTTTACATATTATAATTGAATAACTATCTAAATTATGTAGACTTTTTAAATTACGATATCCATTATTATTTTTAATATTTTCCAATGTATTAAAAAAATTTTCAATAAACTCACCATTAGCATTATATAATTCTTTAATAATATTCCAGTTTATTTGATTTTTATTATCATTTAAAAATTCATATAAAAATATTTCCTTTCCATTTTTTTTACTTAAATTTTGATATTTATTGTATTTATATTTATATTGTAATAAATTAACAACTTCTTGTTCAAATCTACCAAAATAAACTTTATTACATGGTAATGAGTTTATAAAAGAAAAATAATTGTTTTGCTGATTATATAAGTAAAAATGCTGTAATTCATCATCAAGAAATCCGATGGAAGAATTATATATTTCTTTGTTTTTAGAATAGAATTTATTTTTTGAAAATTGAGATCTAATGTAGAAATAATGAAAAATTTCGTGGTTATATTTATACAAATTAAATAAACATAATAAGTCACCATATGAGATAACAATTCTATTTAATAGAAATTCTTTATCTTTGTCCTTGATAAATACAGGTTCTTCATATAAATTAATAAAATCAGATATATGTTCTGTTGAAATACCTAAGTGTATAATGTCTAAATTTTTTGAATATTCAAATGTTTTTATTTTTTCAACTCTACCACTTTTTGTTCTTAATGATTTATTATATATATCAACTTTTTTTGATAATAAAAGACTTTCATGAAATCTTTTGGTTTGATTAATTTGATCAATAAATAAATTTTTTCTTGTATTTTTATCAATTTTTTTATTTTTAATAGATCCTAAAAAAATTAAATTATCGTATTCAATTATTAAATCTAACTCATATTCTTTATTATCTTTATTACAAATATAGTAAATATTTTCATAAATTTTAATTTTTTTATCTTTAAAATATTTTTTTAAAGTACTTAAAACAAGTTTTTCACCTATATTTCCTTTATATTTTTTATCAAATTGTTTTACCAATTCTAATTGTGATATTAAATTTAAAATTTCTGGAATAAAAAAATCAAAAATACCTAAAATATATTTATTATTTTCAAAAATAATCAATTCATCTTCATGATTTAAAAATTTATTTAAAAAGTCTTTTTTAAATCCAAATTCTAATAAACATTTATTTGTAAAGTATTCATTATTTAAAATTAATGCATGATGAAATTTAATTAATTCATTAAAAGAATTTAAAACCCCTTTAAATTCATCTTCAAATATTTTTTTAAATAAATCTTTTGATTCTGTATTTATAGAATATAAAACTTCTTTTATATATTCTTCAAGTATCCAAGTTGGTAATTTACCTGAATAAATTTTATTAAATTTTTCAGGATATTCCTTTCTATCAGGTATATGAAAATTTTCGTTAGATATTTTTTTATCATAATTTGTTATAATTTCATTTTCTAAATTAAAATCAAAAATTTCTTTTTCTTTTATATAATTTATTGAATACTTTAAAAAATTTAAATTATAAAATCCTGTTTGTCTTTTGTATAAACTATTTAAAAAGTCTATTTTATTCATATTTAATCTCTTTTTCAAACCACAAAGCAAACACTTCAGAATCATCTGAGTATTTCTCTAATTCTTCTCTTTTTATTGTGATTTTATGTTGTTTTTTATACTTATTCACGTAGTTTTTAAATTGAGAAGGATAATACCTTTTATCATTATAGGTAAAAGCTAATTTGTTCTCATATATATAGTGTCCAAGCTCGTGAATAAAAACTTCTGGATTTCTTGGATCTATAATTATTGTATTACTATTAACAATAAACATTCCTTGATTTTCTTTTTTAGTTTTTTTAATTCTTAAAGAAAAATTAAATCTTTTTAAATTTAATTCTCTTTTTAATTTTAAAACATATCTTAAAAAATTAGCGGTATTTTTTACATCTTTATTATTAGGTATTTCTAATAATGGCAAATCTAAACTTTTAATTAAAGTTTTTAGTTCTCTATTTTTCAAGTTATCTAAATTTTTAGGAAATTCATAACTACTTTTATTTGTTGTTAATAAATTTTTATTTTTATCAAAACTTGTTTTTATAACCGTCTTTTTAAAAAATATAATTTGTCTTAATGATTCTAAATACTCTTTTGAAATATAATCTATTTCAGTTAAATATTTATAAAATTCTTTATCATTAATAATATTTTTGTTTTTTAATTCTATTAAACAAGTTAAATCAATTAAATAATAAATAATAATATTGTCTATGCTTTTTGAAGTAAAGTTATCTGTAAAATATGATAACTCTTCTGAAAATAAACTGATATTGTCCATTAATAGATTTAAAATATTGTAATTAATATTTTTCTTTGCTAAATAAAAACCATTTTTATTTGTAAATGAAAAATTATTTTCTTTAAAATCTGTATTGAATTTATTTTTAATTAAACGTAAATCAACAATATCAGAAACCTCATTATATTTGATAGCATAATTATATTTTGATTCCTTAATTAAACAATCATTCATAATTAAACATATTCCTTAAGTATTCTAAATACTATATTTGAATTTTCATTATTAATATCATCAAAAGTAAAGCCTTGTTTAATTTTATCTTCAAGTTCTTTTTTATTTACGTCAAAAATACCCTCATCAGTTATAAAAATTTCATTATAAATAACACGCCATCTATTATCAGTTAAATCTATATCAGTAGGTAATCTATTAATGGCTACCTTATCTAATAATTCTTTAATGATTTCTATATAAGAACCTTCTGTAATTAAATTTCGTTGTTCTAATATTCTTTTATTTAAATTTTCAGCATAAATAGAAAGTAAATCTTGACTATCTTCTGCAAATAAATCTTTTAAGGTTTGATGTATTGCATATAATTCTCTAGAACCATTATATTTTTCTTCTATTTCTTTTTCTTCTTGTTCTTTCATTGATTTAACTTTATCTTGAAGCTCTTTAAGTTTTCTTTCTTGTTCTTCAATTTCAATTGATTTAGTATCTATACTCAAACTCAAATGGTCAAGTTCTTCACTTATCCTACTTGTAAATGAATTATTTATTTTTAAAACATCATTTTTTAATTTACCAATAGCACTTGTAATTTTTGTTTGACGATTTTCTTTCTTATAAGTTTCAGGTATTAAAACTTCATCTAAATCTTTATATTTAATATTAATTTTATCAATAAACGATTTAACACCACCAAACGTTGAAAAAGTCTTTTCTAATACTTCAATTATTTCTTCACTTGTATAGCGTTTTTTAAATATATTTGCATTTTTATTTTTAATATCACTTAATAGTTCTGAATTAATAACAAAAATTTTCAATATTTCTTTTAATAAATCATGTTTATCTTCTTTTTCTAATATAAAACTTGGAGAAATTAAAGATTTAAAATTAGTATCTAATTTAGATATTAAAGCGATATATTTACCAATAAAAGGACTATCAGATTTATCTTTTTTGTCTTTCCATTGCCAATATTTTAATTTAACATAGTCAGTTAATTCACCTATTTTATTAAATATATTAGATTCGTTAACGCCATTAATTTTTTCTTCAACAAATAATTCAACAAATTCTTTTTTATTTTCTTCAATTTTAGAAATAATTTTTATAATCTCTTCTTGATCAAATAAGAAATCTTTTACACCGTCTTTCTGATCATAGATTGAGAATGCTTTTTGATATGTTACAGTATTACGACCACTGTATGTTAAATCTTTTAAATTACCTATTTTTTTGCCTTCTCGTTTAGTTGTACCACGAGTAGCTAATTGTAGCATTTCTTTTATATTGTCTTCATCAATATCTTTATCTAAATAAACAGTAACCAAGTTTTTATTATCATAGCCCATTAGTTTTTTTCTAACTAAAATTAATACATCTACTGGATTTTTTACATTTCTGTTTTTTAATATGCCTTGATTATTCTTTTCTAATTTATCAACTTCAAACAATTTAGTAATATCTGATTTACCTTCTAAGTCACCATTAAAATTAGAATTACTATCTTCTTCACTATTATCGAATCCAAATCTAACGCCACAATAAACATTATTTTCAATATTAAATTCTAATGGATCATAATCTGGATTTTCTGATATATGTTCTTCTATTAATTCCTTAACAGCATTTAACATTTTTTCACCATATGTTAAATTAGCTCTCTGTCCTTGTTCCCTTTTATTTACAACATAGAAAAACTTAGGAGTAAAAACTCCATTTGCTTCTTCACGTTCTCTCAAAACATCGGGAATAACAAAACTTTTTATTTTTTCTTTAATTGTTCCTTCCCAAAATTTTTGTCTAAATATAGATTTAGTATTAGATTTTAATACACCTATTGCTTCTGCAATAGTATTTTGAAGATATTGTAATAAATGATACATTAATTCATGTTTTTCTTGTTCTTTTTCTTTATCAAAAGGATTAAGTTCTACTACTTTTTCATAATTTTTCTCATTAATTTTTATTTCATTATAATTATCAACAATAGATTGTGGTAAAACTTTCTTTAATTGATATTCTTGAATAGCTTTTTCAATTAAATTATTTTCAATTTCATCCATTATTTTTGTTTTAATAATTTCAGCTTCTTCTTTTTCTTGTTCTTCAAATTGTTTTTTATAGGTCAACAATTTATTGCTTTTAAAGTTAACTTTTGTATACATTAAACGAGTAACAAGATTAAGTTTTAAAGCATCAGAAGGTGTTACTTTGTTAATGCATTTACCATGTAATTCTTCTGTAATGTTTCTATATGTAGCTTCACCTTTTTTATTTCTTACTTCTTTCACAAGTGGCGAAGCTGTTGCTGATATAACAGTTGCATTTGGGAAATGTAACTTTCTAAAATCAGCCATTGTATTTTGTTTCAATGTTCCACTTGCACTGTTTTGGTGTGTATGAACTTCATCAATAAATATTAAAACATTATTACTATCATCATAAACTTTGTTTTCTTTGGCTATCTTTTGCATATTAGTAATATACATACCAAAAATATTATTTGAAGATAATGTTTTTTTATAATCTTTTTTATCCTTAATTTCAGTTATTTTTCCAGTAGGAAATTCTAAATTATTAAACTCTTTCATAACAGAAGGCATAACGGAAGAAACGTCATGGGTAAAGAAGATGCATTTTTTATATTTATGATTTAATTTTTTATATGCCATTTTAGCAATTATTTTAAATGTAAATGATTTACCTGTTCTTGTATGATGTTGGAAATGAGTTTTAAAACCATTATCAGATTTTAACATTTTCTCATAAACTTGTTTAGCAGTAAAATATTGTTGTATTCTTGCATTTTTAAGATAGTTCCCACATTCAGATATCATTGTACAGTTTTCAAAATAAAACAATAGATTTCTTTTTGAAGATAATAATTCATTTATAATATCAAATAAACCATTACTATCATTTTCATCATAGTAATTAACATAACCATTTAAATCTTTATAATTTTGCCAAATATAAGGATCTAAGAGTTTTGGTGAAGAAGAAATAAATGTATCTTTACCATTTGTTCCAATACAAGAAAGGAAATTGTGATATGATTTCTTTTTGTAGTAATCATTTGCAGCTTCTTTCATTCCATTTTCACCGTTTACAACGGTTGATTTCATTTCTATTACAATAAATGGAAGACCATTATAAAAAACAGCAAAATCAGGATGTTCTGATTTTTTATTGATAATTAATTTTCTTTCTTTGATTATTGTTATTTCATTATTACTTGGATCGTCTTTGTCAATAACATTATATTCTATTAAATCATTATCAATTTTAAATTTTAATTGTTTATCATCATTAAAAAATAAATTATGAAGTTGAATGTTTTTATTATACTCTGTACTATTAAATATTTCTTTGGCTTTACTGATAAAGTCTTTTAATATTTTATTTACAATGGTATCAAAAGTATAATTGTTATGTTTGTTAATAAAGTTCTTAATAATATTTTTATTAATTTTTTTTATTTTATCAAGTAATACTTCTTCAATCAATAAACCATCATGTTTTGTTTTAGTTTGAAGATTCTCTTCATCAATAAAAGTATCAGTAATCATTTCCATTTGAATATGAGTTAACCATTGAAGTCTTTTTTCTTCTTGAATGTTAGAAAAAATATTGGAGCGATTAAAAGGAATATCAAAACCATTTAATTTAAAATTTTTGCCATTATTATAAATAGGACTTGTTATTTCTCTAAGTATACTTTCAGTTAGTAATTTATTATTCATGGTTTTAATATTCCTTGATTATATTCTTTTTTTTATTCTACTCTAATTCGACCACTTAATAATTCATCCATTAAGTAATCCATTTTTTCTTCTTCAATTTTAATTTTTTCTTTAATATTTTTATTTAAGCTTTCTATTTTATAAATCATAGTAAATATGGATATTAATTCAACTTTATTATTTGGTTTAATAATATTAAATTCTTTAATATCATTTATTTTTATAAATTTAATTACCCCTCCAACACTTCTATTCTCTAAATATTTTTTAAAAAACTTTTTTATATATTTAAATAAAAACATTGAATGAATTTGAAAATCTCCTAATACATATGTTCTTTGATAAGCATCAAATTTTCCTTTGTAATACTTAGATTCGCCCACTTCACCATTCCCTGCAATTAATATCGCTTCTTGATCGAAAGAATATTTATCTATTTTTCTTGTTTCTTGTGAACATGTAAAAAATGGATACTTTCCATTATCTTTCGAAGCATTAGCATTAAGTTTTCCTGTTTTTATATTTTTAGATAATTCTTCTAATGTTTCAACCAAAAACTCATTAGAAACTTTTATGTTTTTTCCATTTATATTTTTTTCTATATAAAATTCATTTTCATAAAGCTCAATCTTATCTTTAAAATTAATACTCAACCATTCTTCAAATTCTTTTTCTTTACCTTCAACTAATTCACCATTAACAATAAATCCTTTATCAATAGCAACCTTTTCATTTTCAGAATTCAATTTAACTCGAATTCTTCCAGATAAGAGTTCATCTTGATAATATGATTCTTGTTTTTCAAGTAAAGAAAGCTTTTCTTTGTATGAATCAATTAATGATTGTTGTTTATCTAAGATTTTAACAATTTTATCTTGTTCTTCTTTCTCAAAATTAGGTATTTCAATATCTTTAAATATCTTCATACTTACAAGATTTTTAATAACACCACCTTGTGAGCCTTCTAAAAATTTTTTTCTCATATAATTAGATTTTAATAAATAATTAAAAAACAAATTATTAACATTATCAGGAGTTCTTATTCTCAATAAAGCTTGATTTATTACACCCTCCTTTGAATTTTCAGGTATTATGTAAGATTCACCAACTGTTCCAGAACATGATATAATTATATCACCTTTTTTTATAGAGAATGATTCTAATTCTTTAAACTTTTCTTCCGTTATATAATATTCACCAATTGTATTATTCTTATTTATTGCATTTTTTTGCTCATATACTTTATATCCAGATTCCACAAAAAACGCTTTTTTTAAAGCACTTCCAAATGGTCCTCTTTTAAAAGAATCTTTGTTATGTAGAAAATTTTTTAATTTTATATATGATAATTCTTTATTATTCTTGATCATCTTTTTCTCCATTGATTTTTTCAATCATATCAAAAATAATATTTAAATCACTTTCTTGATCTTGAATTTTTTGAGAAAGCTCTTTTGATTTAAGATGTAGTCCAGCAATATCAACAATATCTTTTTCTTCATCAGTATAAATATACTTATCAATTGTGTAGTTATCGCCATTTGACTCTAAAACTTCGTTACTAACATAACCAGAATAGCCTTTTTCTTCTATACGATTAGTATAGTGTTCGATAAGTTTATCGTAATCAATAGTATTAAATTTATCTTCTTTCCAAGCATGATTTGCTGCATTTACAAAGAAAATACCTTTTTCTTTATCTTCTTGACTTCTTTCTTTATTAAATATCCAAATACAAGTTGGAATTCCTGTTGTTTGGAACATATTAGAAGGTAATACTATAATACCTTCAATCCAGCCTAATTCACGCATTTTTTGACGATTATTTTTCTTAAATAATGTTCCAAGTGGAAGAACTAAACCTACTTTACCTTGTTCGTGAACCATATCTAATGCACTTGAAACAAAAAACCATTCTAATTCGGCTTTTGGTGGAATACCATAATCCCAACGTGGTTCTTGTTCTTCATTCATTAATCGTTTAATTTCTGTATAACTTTTATCTTCTAATATACTTGTACCGTATGGAGGATTACCTACAACATAATCCATTTTTGTTCGATGTTGACCAATATTTTCAGCATAATTTAATAATGTATTACCATGATAAGCCTGAATATATTGAAACCCTGCTAATAAAAGACCAGCTTCACCAAGAATAAGTGTTTGACCTACTTTTTCTTGTAAGAAAAATTCAATTTTTGAAGTTGCTTCTTGCTTTGAATATTTATCAGCAATATATCTACCAAATTCAATCAAGAATGTAGCAGAACCTGAAGTTAAATCAGCTACATTAATCATACCTGAATTTTTTAGTTTTGGTTGTAAACATGCAATAACTGCTTTACATATAGGATCTGGTGTAAAGAATTCACCACCATTTTTACCTGCTGATTTAGCAAATTCACTAATCAAATAAATATAAGCCTGTGAAAATATATCAGTAGAAACATTGTCACCAAAATAATAATTAGCAAACTTATTAAATAATATTTCTGTTTCATCATGAGTTAATTTATCTTCAAGATATAAACTAAAATATCTTGAATTTTTAAATATATCACCGATAATTTTGTGATTTAGGTTGTTTTGAAGTTCTTTTACAAAAGCAACACGATTACGTGCTGTTGTTTTTAATTTGATATTTTCATTAATGCTTAATGTAATTTCAATTTCTTCTTCTTTGTCATTATCTTGATAATCAAGTATGTCTTGATAAGTTACAAAAAACCATTCATCTTGGTTAATTACTCTAAAAACTTGATTTATTTCATTATTAACTGCTTTCAAAGCTTTAACATGATTTCCAAAAACATATTCAGGAACTTTAATAAGTTCTTTTTCAATATAGTCTTGTCTAAGATCTAATACTCGTTTTAAGAAAATTGTTGGAATGGCTACATTAAGGATTTCTAAGTTATTTAGATCACCGCCACCGTGAAATGTATTTGCTGCTCTATATAAATTTTGTTCTAAATCGCTAATTTTGTATTGTTCTTGTTTATTTATCATACTTATATACTCTCCGTTAAGTGGATTCTATCATATTGAAAAAAAAATATCAATGTTTTTTATATACCAAAATAAATTATTATTAAAAATTATTAATATTTAATAGTTTTTGATATTCTTTATTATTGCTATTTTTGATTTCTTTTGAAATTAATTCAAAAATATTGTCTAAATTTTTTGATTTGTTATTTTTTTTATAAAAAAATATAAAGTTATTAACAATTATTTCTTTTGATTCTTCATCTAATAATATTTTCTTAAATATTAATGAAAATTTATCATAATCTTCATTTTTAAATAAGTTCCTAAAAATAGATGAATTATATTTAAAATTATCACCATTATAATTCAAAATAATTTCAAGAAAATCTATATTTTGATATTCATATAATTCTATATTTTGTTTATATATGTAAAGATTATTTTTAATTAAATACTGTATTCCTTCTATAAATTCATTTCTTTCTATATCATATATTATCTGTTCTATATGAAGATTAATTTTGTCTTTATTTGATTTATCATTCATTAATTTTTTAAAATCTTTAAAATTTTTATCCTCTATTGAATTTCTTATATTCATTGAAAACATATTGGACTCCTTATTTAATACTTTCTTTAACTGGCTTATATGAAAATCTATGTATTTTACAAGGTCCGTATTTCTCTAATGCTTCTTTGTGAGCCTTAGTTCCATATCCTTTATGTTTTTCAAAACCATACTCAGGATATAATTTAGCTGCTTCAATTATTTGTCTATCTCTTGTTACTTTTGCTAATATAGAAGCTGCTGCAATACCTTCTGATTTAGCATCACCTTTAACAATATAATCAGCAAGTACATTTAATCCTTCTGGTAATTTGTTACCGTCAATTAAAGCATATTCTACATTTTTTAAAGAATTAACTGCTCTTTTCATACCTTCCATACGCATAGCAAGTATATTGCTTTCATCAATTTCTTTTGGTGTGATAGAGATAATTGAATATTCTAAAGCTTTTTCAATAATTTGTGGAAATAACTCTTCTCTCTTTTTCTCAGTTAATTTCTTTGAGTCATTAAGTCCTTCAATTTGATTATCAGGATCTAAAATAACAGCCGCTACGACCAAGTTACCACTAAGACACCCGGCTCCTGCCTCGTCTACGCCACATACTAATTCATATTGTTTAGATTTTTCAATAATTTTTTTATCTATTTCTGTCAATTCAATCATAATTCTTAATTTCCTAAATATAAAATCTATAATACATTAAAAAATAAAAAAACAAATAACTTATTATTTTCTTCTTTTATATAATTTTTCATAATGAGTATAAAAATTTTTCATATTATTTCGAAATGTTTTAAAACCGACATAATTAGGATCATAAGAATTGTTTTTAAAAAAATATATATAATTATAAGGATTATAATTATTTTCTTTAATTATTAAAATTGAGCTTCCATCTTTCCAAGTAGTTATATTTTTATTTTCTATGTTTATTATTCTTTTATTTTTTATATGAAACTCTACTATTATTTTATCATCTATAAAGTTTAAGAATTCTAAATTTTTATATTCATATTCGTCAATAATTATATCACTAAATTTATTTATCATATTTCTCTCGCTACTTGGATAAATATTTTTAAAATCATCTATAATATACCTTCCTTTTGTATTACAAATATAGTATATTTTTGATTCTTTTTCAGTTAACTTTTCTACTTTCCAAGTTCTATAAGTACAAATTTCAGATATTTCATGAAGTCCTTTTATTCTTCTATTTCCTCGATGATTTCTACTAAATATTAAACTTTCATGATTGGGTTCATATCTTTGAGCAATTTCCAAATCAGTTCTATATATAGAAAAAACATAAGGTTCTAAAATAAATCTATATACATCTACAATGATCATAAATACGAATAAAAATATAATACGAATAAAAAATTTTGATTTTTTTAGTTTCTCAAATAATTCTTTTTCTTTTTCATTTAATTTAAACATTATTTAATTCTTAAAAAAATTTAATAAAATTAACGTAATTTGTTTTTTCTGGTTACTTTATTTGATTTATATTCAACATCACAAATATGACCAGCCATATGTGGATGTGGATCAATCAAACCTGATAAATCAACAGCTAACATTTTCTTTTCACCGATACTTTTTAATGAAGTTATTCTATGCATACCATCTAATAGTTTACCATCTGAAACTACTGCAAATCGTGTTTCTTCATTTTTTAAAATATCTATATATTCATTGCACTCTTCTTCATTCATATGCTGATACAATTGATTATCAGGAATTGAATTTAAGTCTATCTCTACAATATCGACATATTTTTGATAGAATGATCTTTCATTAGCATCGGGATCTGTATACATAGCATGCATATTATAAAGATCTTCTCTAATAGCTCTATCTAATTTTCCTATTTGTATTCTTTTCATAATAATCCTTTTTTATTTTTATTATAACATTTATTTTAAATGAATAAATAATATGATAAAATATAAATTATAAATAAAAGGAAATAGAATGAGTCCGTATACACTAAGCTATATTCAAAAATTATTAAAAGAAGAAGAATCTATCAATCAACAATATTTTTTAGGTTTTAATTCCTCTGAAAATACTACAAGTAAAATAGAATTAATCCAAAAAGAAAGTGAAACTGTTATTAATGATATTCATAGACTTGATATTAATGAATCAGCTTATACAGAAGATAGCTATAATGATATAGAAGGAATAGATGTAGAAGAAATAGAAATGATTTTAAGTGAAGATTTTGCTAATTATGCTTCAGAGGTTATTGAAGAAAATTTTGATTTATTAGAAAGTTTATTAGAAGATTATGATATTGAAATACAAGAAGAATTTGTTGAAGAAAAAGAAAGAATTAAAAAATCTTTATTTGGAGATATAAATTTAGATACAATGTCAGATGAATATTATGATATTAGTCAAAAACTACAAATTATACAAAAATCAATAGAAGAAGCTTCAAAAGAAAAAGATAGATTAGAGGACAAAATAGAAGAACTAGAAGAAACTGAAAGAAATATCGAGTATATAGAAGAAAATGAAGAAGAATATGAAGAAGAATATGATAATGCATTAGAACAATCAAGAAATGAATATAGTGAACTTGAAGAAGAAGTAGAGAGTTTAAAAAGTAATTTAAAAGATTTTTATAGAGATATAGATTGGACACTTGATGAAATAAAAAGTTTACTTGATAAAAATAAATATGTAGAAAAAATTATTGAAAAAATTGAAGAATATGAAGCAAATGTTTATGATGAATTAATAGACAAATTACAAGAGAAAGAGCCAGAATTATTAAAAAATCAATCAAAAAGATTTATTGAATCAAATAACAGTATAGAATCTTTTCTTAAAAATAAAGAAGAAGAAAATTTATTAGATCATATTGTTTTATCAAAAAGTGAAGAAATACAAGAAGCTAAATTTTTTCAAGATAAAAGCATAGCAATAAAAACAAAAGAAGGTTGGGAATCTGTAATAGAAGGAACTTATAGCTACTTTAGAGCATCTATGGATTTATCAAAATCAATGATAAGTCATAAATGTAGAAAAAAACCTAAATACAAAGAACTGTTTTTGAAAGCATTTAATAAAGATAATAATATAGAAACCACATTAGATACTATTGATTACTTTTTTAAATTAGAGCCTGTATTAAAAAATAAAGATTTTGATTTAAATAAATTAAAAAATAAAAAATCAGAATATATATATGATGAATTAATGAAGATAGAAAAAGAACATAAAATAGAACAGTATGCTAAAAAGTTATTAAGCAATAAATATAAACATTTTATAACAGAAAATTCATTAAAATTATTCAAAGAAATAGTAGAGCTTGATATACCTAAATCTCATGTACAAGAAAATATCGGAAAAAAACTTGCAGCCTTTCATTCAGTAGAGCAATTTGAAAAAGGATTAATGGCTTATGTTAATTCAATAAATGAATTTGATAAGGAAAGTGTAAAACTAAAATCAGAAAATCAAAATTCAGAAATTATTTTAGAAAAAGATAATATTTTAATTTTAAAAATAAAAAGTTTTGAAGCTTCTAAAAAATTAGGTGAAGGAACAAGTTGGTGTATTTCAAGAACTGAATCTTTCTTTAATAATTATGTAAAATCTAATAATAATCACCAATATTTTGTCTATGATTTTAGTAAAGATTCTAAAAGTAGAGAAAGTAGAATAGGAATTACAATAAAACCAAATGGTGATCATAGAGCCGCCCATTATAAAAATGATAATATTGCTTCTGTTATGGAAATAAAAGAGTTTAAGAAAAAAATATTACAAGCTGATACGGAAATACAAAAAACATTATCAGAAGAAAATAAAGAATTATTTGAAGTAAAAATTGAGCCAAAATTAAATTGGGCTAATGAAGATAATGCTAAAAGAAATTATAACTATAAAAGTAATAATCTTGTAATGCTTGAAGTGAAAATAGAAGACTTAATGAAGCATACATTTAGTAATCAAAAATTAGATTTAAATGATCCAAATGGTGGTGAAAACGCTAAACCTATAAGAATAGAAAAAGCAAAAGAGCATTTTTTACAGGGTAATCCAATGGATTTACCAGAAGTGGGTTGTAATGATTCAGGAACAGCAATTGGTTTTACAGATGGAAGACATAGAACATTAGCTGCCTATCAATTAGGTGCTGATTTTATTCCTATGTTTGTTGAAAAAGAAAATTTAGATAGTTTTAAGAAAATGGTAGAAACAAGAGAGATTGAATCGAAATTGAATAATCAAAAACAAAATAAAGTTAAATTAAGATAGAATATAAAAAGAAAGAAAAAATAAAAAGAGAAACAAAAAAAAGGCTTCTTGAAATTTAGGATATAAAAAAGATTTTTTTGAATCTCTCTTTAATTAATAAAACATGATTACATAAAAATTATTTTTGGCAAGTTTTACAATAAAAAGATGTTCTTCCATTTTGTTTTATTTGATCTATATCAGTATTACACACCTTACATTTATCTTGTCCATAAACAAATAATTCGTTTTGAAAATTTCCTGATTCACCTAATCCGCTTTGGTGATCCTTTAACGTAGTACCGCCTTTTATTATAGAATCTTTTAATGTTTGTTGTATAATTTTAGATAAATTTAAAAATTCTTTTTTAGAAATTGATTTTGCTTCTCTATCAGGTCTAATTCCTGCTTTAAATAAGCATTCACTTGCATAAATATTACCTACACCTACAACTATGTCATTTTTCATTAAAAATGTTTTTATAGGCATTTTTCTATTTCTTGAATTTTTAAATAAATAATCCTTCAAAAAATCATCAGTTAATGGTTCTATACCACATTTTTGAATATATTTATTTTCAAGATAATTATCAACTAATAATACCATTCCAAATTTTCTTGGATCATTAAAGCGCAATATTGTTTCATCTTCTAAAATAATATCAACATGGGAATGTTTTTTTATAGGATTATCTTTTTTTTGTACTGTTAAAGAACCGCTCATACCCAAGTGAATAATTAAATCTTTATTGTTTGATAATTGAATAATAATATACTTTGCTCTTCTAAATGCTTTAATTATTTTGACATCTTTTAAATCCAAGATTTCTTTCGGAATAGGTTCTCTTAATTTATATTCTCTTACAACAACGTCTTTTATTTTTTTATTTAAAGCATAAGGCTTAATTCCTAATGTGGCTGTTTCAACTTCTGGTAATTCTGGCATAATAAATCCTTAAAAATATAAGATTTACTATAATTAAAATAAAAGGAAAGTCAAATAGTTTACAAATTTTATAAATAATATATAATAATCAAAACAAATTGGAGATAATATGAATATAAGTATGAGATTTTATGTGATAGCTTTAAATGTAGCTTTCTTTTTAATATTTTATTTGGGATTGCAAGCAGGTTATTCCCCATTAAGTGCTGAACATTTAATTTTAACAGTACAATCTTTAAACTTTCCATTAAGTATTTTTAACAATAACTTTATGCATGGTGGTTTATTGCATTTAATAATGAATATGTTTTTTGTATATCAATTTGGTCAACTTGTTGATCATAAGTATAATAAAAAAGAACAAATCTTTCTATATTTCGGTATAGGTATTGTAATTTCATTAATAATGATAGCTTACTTTATGTTTTTGAATCCTTCAATGTCAATAGTAGGATACTCAGGTGTAGCTTGTGCTTTATTAGGTGCAACCTTTAAAGATTTAGATCCATATAATCAAAAAAGTTTATTAATTCAATTTGGTTTATTCCACGTATTAATTATGTTTAGTGGTATGCCTATAGCTTGGGAAGCGCATTTAGTAGGTGCTGTGTTAGGATATTTATATTCTGAAAATAGATTTTTAAATAATAAACGTAAAAGAAAATTTAAAGTACTATAGGAATTATAATTAATGATCTTAGTTATTAATACAGAATGTCAACAACCTCGCCTTGAAAGACGAGGCTTGTAAAAGCCTTAA